>Ga0209902_100134_pt1 | contig 135115 bp, 129 predicted proteins | sample FECB27metaG_FD_188304 | JGI IMG/M metagenome (GOLD analysis project Ga0209902, IMG submission 188304) | Cyanobacterial communities from the Joint Genome Institute, California, USA - FECB-27 (SPAdes) (version 2) | ecosystem: Environmental > Aquatic > Thermal springs > Hot (42-90C) > Microbial...
CAACCTCAGGCTCCTCCTGGCATGGTTCAGGAAGCTCTTGTTGCTGATCCTCGCCGCCGTTCTGTTCCGGAGCAGCGTCGGACACATGCGCCTCGCCTGACAAGACGAGATTCTTCACAGGCGACTATCGAGCAGGAGGTTGGCCGTGTTGAGCGCGGCGAGCATCATCAAGGTCCCGTCCGCAAGGAACGTACGATCGAATGACGATACAAGCGGGCCGTAAACGGTTCGTGAACCGTCAGCGCTCCAACCCCCGCACCACCTCCAGCACGTCAGGCTCGGCCCTGCGGCCATCAAACTCGTCGACCACCCCGAAGGCGCCGCCATAGTCCCAGATCGCCCAGGCAAAGCCATGGGCCTCGGCGTGGCCGATCATGTCCTTGACATAGGCAGCGCGCGAGGCGGCCGGCACCACCGACGGGTTGCCGTATTCCTGCCTGATCATGCCGAATTCACCGAGCAGGATGTCTTCCGGCTTCACGCCATGGCGCCCGGCCCATTCCGCGACGATGGAAAAGGGCTTCTCGACGGCCGCCGCAAGCTTCTCAGGCGTATCGATCTCGGCGACCTGCTCGTCGAGATAGGAGAGCATACCGCTGCGCCGCGACCATGGCGCTTCCGCCTCGATGCGGGAGCGGATCGAGGCAAGGGCGGCGTCGCGTTCGGCCGACGGCATGGCGTGGATCGGGTAGGTCAGACCGGTCACGTAGCGGATGAAATCGCCGGCCCACATGGCGCCCTGATGCGTCATCAGGAACGGCCGGTACGAGTGGAACGACCACAAGATGTTGTCGTCGGGAATACGGCCCGTATCGATCGCCGCGAGACCCTCCGCGCTGCCGCCGCAGGCGCCGGTCAGAACGAGGGTCAGCCGGGTGGCCGACGAGCGCGCGGCCGCATAGAGGCGCTGCATCTGGTCGGGCCACACAGTGCTGCCGGCATCGCACTCGCCCTCGGGCTCGTTCATCAGCTCGAACGCCACCATTTCGGGATCTTCACGCGCCAGGGTGCGACCCATTGTCCTGACGATCTCCAGATAGGCTTCGAAGGTCGCCTCGCTGCCCATGACCGCCTCCATGCCGAGCTGCGAGTCGCTGCCCCGAGGAAACAAATGGAGATCGACGATGGCCTTCAGCCCCGCCTCGTTGACCAGCCGTGCCGATTCCAGCACCGATGCGAAAAGCTCGGATCGCAGGGCGAGGGTCTTGTCCGACAGGAAGGGAGATGGGTCGACAGGGATGCGCACGAAGTCGAAGCCGGCCTGCTTGAGCTCCTGCAGCTCTGCCGCGCCCAGCGACTTGCGCCATTCCGGGTAAGGCAGGATGGTCCCGGCCTGGTCCCATTGCTCTTCGCCCGGCCAGGTCGTCCAGATGTCGAAATTGATGCCGCGCTTGACCGAAAAGCTCGCCGATGCGGCAGGCACGCAGGCGGCGGCCAGAAGCGCGAGCACACAAAGAGAAGCCTTGATCACGCCTGCCAGACCTGCCATCGGATTATCCCGAACCGCCCGGAAAATGTCAGCCGACCCGGCAAAAGGGAAGCGCAATGAGCGATCATGGTGAACGCGATAGCCTTGCCGCCGGGATTTCCGGCGTTCTGACAGCGTCAGGCCATCGGCTGATGGCGCGGGTCTACTACGCCGACACAGACTTCTCCGGCGTCGTCTATCACGCGCGCTATCTGGAGTTCCTCGAGCGCGGCCGTTCGGACTATCTGCGCCTGACAGGCGTCCACCACACCGAACTCGCCGGCGGCAGCCTGGGCGAGAAGATCGTCTGGGTGGTCAAGCGCATGGAGATCGATTTCCGTGCGCCGGCGCGCATCGACGACATACTGACGATCGATACCCAAACGGAAAGCATCTCGGGCGCCCGAATCTACATGGCCCAGAAGCTGTGGCGCGACGCCGACCTCCTGGTGGAGGCGCGCGTCGAGGCCGCGATCATCGGCGAGAACGGCAGGCCGCGGCGCTTTCCGCGTGACTGGGTGGCGGCCTTCCTGCCGCCGGACTGAGCGTCCGGCCTGATGCGGCGGCAAGCGCCCGTCCCCATTTCCTAACTTCTCCTTAACCATAACGGTTCATGAAGGAACCGTTGAAGTTTGTACGATTCCGGCGCCTTCGTTTGACCAAACTTTGCCTCGAAAAGGCCGCACGGCACATTTCCGGGCTCCGCGCGCGTCACGCGAATCGTGCCAGGACGGGATGATGCACAAGGCCTAGCCGCGAGCCACGGCCCGGAAATCTTAAGGACTGTCGTGATGGAAAACCTACCTCTCGCCGAGCCGGGCGTGCAGCTTTCGATTTGGCACCTGTTCTGGCAGGCCGGCTGGGTCGTCAAGCTCGTCATGGTCGGGCTTCTCCTTGCCTCCGTCTGGACCTGGGCCATCGTGGTCGACAAGCTGATCGCCTTCTCGCGCATGCGACGCGCGCTCGGCCGGTTCGAGCAGATCTTCTGGTCCGGTCAGTCTCTCGACGATCTCTACCGCACGCTGGCGGATCGCAAGCCGACCGGCATGGGCTCCATCTTCGTTGCCGCCATGCGCGAATGGAAGAAGAGCTTCGAAAAGGGCGCCAAGTCGCCGCTCGGCCTTCAGACCCGGATCGACAAGGCCATGGATCTGGCGCTGACGCGCGAAATGGAGCGCCTGGAAGGCCGGCTCGGCTTCCTCGCCACCATCGGTTCGGCGGCGCCCTTCATCGGCCTGTTCGGCACCGTGGTCGGCATCATGACGTCGTTCCAGGCCATCGCGGGCTCCAAGTCAACCAACCTCGCCGTCGTCGCGCCCGGCATCGCCGAGGCGCTTCTGGCCACGGCGATCGGCCTGCTGGCCGCCATCCCCGCCGTCATCGCCTACAACAAGCTGTCGTCGGACGCCGGCAAGATCGCCGTGCGCATGGAAGGCTTTGCCGACGAGTTCTCCGCCATACTCTCGCGCCAAATCGATGAAAAAGTAGCGCAGCGCGCCTGAGGATACGATTATGGGAATGTCTGTAGGAACATCCGGACGTGGCGGAAGGGGTCACCGGCGAAGGGGCCGGCACCACGGCCTGATCTCAGAAATCAACGTGACGCCCTTCGTCGACGTGATGCTGGTGCTGCTCATCATCTTCATGGTCGCCGCTCCCCTGCTCACCGTCGGCGTGCCGATCGACCTGCCGGACACGCAGGCCAAGGCCATGAACTCGGACACGCAGCCGATCACGGTCTCGGTCAACCAGGGCGGCCAGGTCTATCTCCAGGAGACGGAAATTCCGATCGAGGAGGTCGTGGCCAAGCTCGAGGCGATCTCGAAGGCCGGCTACGAGGAGCGCATCTACGTGCGCGGCGACAAGACCGCCGACTACGGCACGGTCATGAAGGTGATGGCGCGGATCTCGGCCGCCGGCTATCGCAACATCGGCCTCGTCACCCTTCAGGAACAGGATAACTAGCCCGCGATGAAGGCTGGCCTTGTCACATCGGTTGTCCTGCACGCGACGCTGCTGGGTTTCGGCCTGCTGACGCTGTCGGCGCCGAAGGCGCTCGAGGTGGCCGACATGGAGTCGTTCCCGGTCGAGATCGTGCCGATCGAAGAGGTCACCAACATCCAGCGGGGCGACAAGACGGCGACCGTCAACGAACGGCCGGCACCTCTGCCCACCCAGCGGCCGGACATCGTTGCCGACGCACAGGAGGTCGGCGAGAACACCGTCGACACCGACAAGCCCCCCACGCCGGAGGCCAAGCCCACGCCGGTCGAGACCGCAGCCGCCCCGCCGCCTGCGCCCGAGCCTGCGCCAAGGCCCGTCGAACAGCCCAAGGAAGCCGTTGCCAAGCCGCCGGAACCGGAGCCGACGCCGGTGCCCGCGACCGAGGTGACGCCCGTTCCGCAGCCGAAGCAGGAGGTCAAGCCGGACCCCGTCGCCGAGACGCCGCCGGTACCCGAGCCGCAGGAAGAGGCGAAGCCGGATCCGGTGGCCGAGGCGATCGTGGCGGAAAAGCCCGACACGGAAGCAGTCACCCTGCCCAATGCCGCGCCGACGCCGGAGGCACGTCCCCAGGCACCGAAGGCCCAGACAGCAAAGACGCCCGAGCGCAAGGCGGTCGAGAAGCCGGTGACCGAGACGGCCGCCAGCCAGCAGTCGACCGAAAAGGAATTCAATGCCGACGAAGTCGCCGCGCTGCTGAACAAGCAGAAGGCGTCCGGTGGCGGCGCCAAGCGCTCCACCGAAGAGGCTTCTCTCGGCGGCGAGAAGACGACGGGCGGCTCGAAACTGTCGCAGAGCGAGATGGACGCGCTGCGCGGCCAGGTGCAGCGCTGCTGGAACGTTCCGGCCGGCGCGATCGATGGCGGGGAACTGCGCGTTTCCGTCAAGTTCAGGCTGGATCGCACGGGCGCGCTGGACGGCAGCCCGGAGATCATCGCGGGCGGCGGCTCGACGGGTGTCGAACGCGCCGCCGCCGAAGCGGCGCGCCGCGCCGTGTCGCGCTGCTCGCCCTACAATTTGCCCGCCGACAAATACGACGCCTGGGCGGACGTCATCGTCAATTTCGATCCGAGCGAGATGTTCTGAGGCTGGCTCCCGGTCTCGTCCGCGCGCGGATCCGCACGAAAGGCTATGAAATGAAGAACTTGCTTAAATCCCTGCTTATGGTCGGCGCGCTGGCGCTGGGCGGCGGCGCACTGACCACCTTGCCAGCTTCCGCGCTGGTCGAGATCGACGTCAACAAGGGCGTCGTCGAGCCGCTGCCGGTGGCGATCACCGACTTCCTGTCGGGCGATGGGGTCGGTGCGGAAATCTCGTCCATCGTGGCTGCCGATCTCAAGCGCTCGGGCCTTTTCGCGCCGATCGACAAGGCAGCCTTCATCGAAAAGATCTCCAATCCGGATGCCGCACCCCGCTTCGAGGACTGGAAGGTCATCAACGCTCAGGCGCTTGTCACCGGCCGCGTCACCCAGGAGGCGGACGGACGCCTGCGCGCGGAATTCCGCCTGTGGGACACGTTTGCCGGCCAGCAGCTCGTCGGCGAGCAGTTCTTCTCCTCCAAGGCCAATTCGCGCCGCGTCGCGCACATCATCGCCGATGCCATCTATGAGCGGCTGACGGGCGAGAAGGGCTATTTCGACACGCGCGTCGTCTTCATCGACGAATCGGGCGCCAAGAACCAGCGCCGCAAGCGCCTCGCCATCATGGACCAGGACGGCGCCAACATCCGCTATCTCTCGGACGGCAAGACGCTGGCGCTGACGCCGCGCTTCTCGCCGACCCGGCAGGAAATCACCTACATGTCCTACGAGAGCGGACAGCCGCGCGTCTATCTCCTGCAGATCGAGACCGGCCAGCGCGAACTCGTCGGCAATTTTCCGGGCATGACCTTTGCGCCGCGCTTTTCGCCCGATGGCCAGAAGGTCATCATGAGCCTGCTGCGCGACGACGGCAATTCCAACATCTTCTCCATGGATCTGCGCAGCCGCACCACCACGCGGCTGACCAATTCGAACGCCATCGACACCTCGCCCTCCTATTCGCCGGACGGCTCGAAGATCGTCTTCACCTCCGACCGCGGCGGCCGCTCGCAGATCTACTCCATGGGTGCTGACGGCTCGGGGCAGACGCGAATCTCGTTCGGCGACGGCGCCTATTCCACGCCGGTCTGGTCGCCACGCGGCGACCTGATCGCCTTCACCAAGCAGTCGGGCGGCGAATTCGCCATCGGCGTCATGCGCACCGACGGCTCGGGTGAGCGGATCCTGTCGACCGGGTTCCAGCAGGAAGGCCCGACCTGGGCGCCGAACGGCCGCTACATCATGTTCTTCCGGGAAGCCGCCGGTTCGGGTGGTCCGCGCCTGTTTTCGATCGACCTCACGGGCCGCAACGAGCAGCAGATCCCGACGGCCAACTTCGCCTCCGACCCTGCCTGGTCGCCGCTTCTCGAATAGCAGCGCCCCCGAAATGCCAGCGGAAACCGCAGGTTTCACGCGCCCGCCGCCATTCAGCCGCATTTCCGCCAAGGGTGCGCGCTCAATGCGGCATGGGCGACAAGCCGATCGCGGACGGCGACGGCAACAGAAAATTAACCATGTTCCTAGACCGTCGATTAACCCCAACGTGGTTACTGGACGTCTAACGATTTCACTCGAATACGTAAGGAGAGGCGGCATGCTCCGCATCACTAGCAGGACCATGAACCCGATGATGATCGCGCTGATCGCCGGTCTGGCGATCACCGGTTGCGCATCGAAGAAGACGCCCAACAGCGCCGCCGAGCTCGGTCTCGGGCAGAATGCCTCGACGCCGGGCTCCGCGCAGGACTTCACGGTCAATGTCGGCGACCGCATCTTCTTCGACACCGATTCGTCGGCCATCCGTGCCGATGCGCAGGGCACGCTTTCGCGCCAGGCGACCTGGCTCAACCAGTACAAGAACTACGGCATCACCATCGAGGGCCATGCCGACGAGCGCGGCACGCGCGAGTACAACATTGCGCTCGGTGCCCGCCGCGCCGCCGCGACCAGGGACTTCCTGATCGGCCGGGGCGTCGCCGGCAGCCGCCTCAAGACCATCTCCTACGGCAAGGAAAAGCCGGTCGCCGTTTGCGACGACATTTCCTGCTGGTCGCAGAACCGCCGGGCGGTGACCACGCTCAACGGCGCCGGCAGCTGACGCCGACGGCCATGACGAACAGGCAAACGGCGGTCCTCGGGCCGCCGTTCTGCTTTCAAGGCCAACACAAACAAAATTTGGCCGAAGTCTCCGCGCCTGATAAAGGCAAGGGGTGCTGCGTGAGCACCCGCCTTTCCATTCCCCTTTCCGCGAGAGCCAGATGCATCTTCGTTCAATCCTTGGTGGCACACTTGCCGTGATGCTCCTGTCGGCACCCGCCGTGCAGGCGCGCGACGCACCGCTGACCTCCCCGCGCGCCGGCGGCCTCGAAGTGCCGACGCCGCGCATCGACCTGCCGGGTGTCTTCGGCACGAGCAGCGAACAGCCCGTCCGGCTGGCGCAGGTCACGACCGATCCGCGCGTCGTGGCGCTCGAGGAGCAGATCCGTGCGCTCAACGGCACGATGGAAGAGCTGAACTTCCAGATCCTCCAGTTGCAGGAGCAGATCCGAAAGATGCAGGAAGACAACGAGTTCCGCTTCCTGGAACTCGAGAAGAGGTCGGACGCCGGCAATCCCGGGACCGACGGGAACGTGGCGCAAAAGCCGGCCGATGCGGGCACTGCCGATCGGCCGGTCCGGCAGGCAGAGAGCAGCGCGCCGGCGAGCGTCGAGGACATCATCGTCAATGATCAGCCGATGGACGGTTCGGGCGCGGCCGCACCCGGCGAGCCGCCCAAAACGTTCGGCGTGCTGAAGGTCGACGAGAACGGCAATGTCGTGGGCGATGGCACTACGGCGCTTCCCGGCGTTGCGACCGACGCGCCCCCGGCAGCGGCAGACGACACGGTCGTGGCCGCCCTGCCGTCGAGCAATGACCCCGAAGAGCTTTACCGCAATGCCTACCAGTTCATCCTGTCGGGCGATTACGGCACGGCCGAGGGCGGCTTTCGCGATCACATCGCGCGCTTCCCCCAGGACGCCCGCGCAGCCGACGCGCATTTCTGGCTCGGCGAATCGCTGCTCGGCCAGAAGAAGTATCGCGATGCGGCAGAGATTTTCCTGGCGGCGAACAAGGATTATCCAGAATCCAAGAAGGCGCCCGACATGCTGCTCAAGCTCGGCATCTCGCTCATCGGCCTGAAGCAACGCGACGTCGCCTGCGCGACTTTCGGAGAAGTCGACAAGCGCTACCCCAACGTTTCCGCAGCCCTCAAGGACCGCGTGAAGCAGGAAAGGGCGCTGGCAGGCTGCTGAGCGTCCTTGTCGAACCCTCGCGATCCCTTCGACACCTTCGACTTCGGCCCCATGCCGGCCATCGTCGCCGCCGTCTCCGGCGGTAGCGATTCCACCGCGCTGCTTCTTCTCCTCAAGCGACATCTCGACCGCATCGGCTCGAAGGCAGCACTCCTCGCAGTGACCGTCGATCATGCCTTGCGCCCTGAATCGGCAGAAGAGGTCGCCCAAGTGGCCAGGTTTGCGGCCGGCCTCGGCCTCGCGCACCGCACCGTGACGTGGCAGGGCGCCAAGCCGTCGACCGGTCTGGCCGCCGCGGCACGCGGCGCACGCTATCGCCTGCTGGCGCAAGAGGCCGCACGGATCGGCGCCACGGTCATCGTCACGGGCCATACGGCGGACGACCAGGCCGAAACCGTGGCTATGCGCGGCGCGCGCGGCGATGGGCGCGGCATGGCCGGCATGGCGCCGGCGACCTTGCTTGATGGCTCGACCTGGGTCCTGCGCCCTCTGCTCTCGACCCGCCGCGAGGCTTTGCGCAATGTCCTGCGCAAGAGCGGCATTGGCTGGAGCGATGATCCGAGCAACGACAACCCTGCCTATGAGCGCGTGCGCACCCGTGCGGCGCTTGGGCGCAGCGCCGACATGGACATTTTCCTGGAGGGCGCGCGAGACGCGGCTGCCCGGCGCGAAGCGCTTGGCATCTCCGCAGCCGAAATCATCGCCACCCATGCGAGAATGGTCGCGCCTGGCCTCGTCAGGCTTGCATCCGCCTTTGCCACTGCCACGGACCGTGACGCCGCGCTCTACGCGCTGCGCATCCTGCTTTCGGCCATGGGCGGTGTGACGCAGCTTCCAGATGACGCGCGCGCCGGCGCCCTGTTGGAGCGTCTCGGCGGCGGCCCGTTCTGCGCCACACTGTCGCGGAACGTTACCGAACACCGCAAGGACGGGACCTTCCTGCTGCGCGAGCGGCGCGGCCTGCCCGAACCGGCCGGGGCTCTGCCCGACCAGGTCTGGGATGGCCGGTTCCGGCTCTTGCGGGCCGGTGGCGCAGGTGAGGCACGGGTCTCGGCAGGCGACCTGCGTGAACCGATCTCGCTGGAAAAAGCGCCGGATTCCGTCCCGCCGCGCCTGATTCGCGCCGCGTTGGCCACCTTGCCCGTGCTGTACGACGACGAGACCCGCGCCCGCTCGCCCGGATGGACCGCGATTCCGGTCATGGCACCATGGTGCGACTTCCTGCCGTGCTTCGATCTCGCCCCCGCCAGGGCGCTTGGGGCGCTGCTAGGCGCGCCGCCGCCGCCCGATCCGCCCTTTGCTCACCACAATGTACAATCAGCTTAACCCAGAATGACCTCCCTGCTTGGCAAGGCATCGCACGGTGCCTATGTTAGGTTTCGAAAATCCACCCACTGAACGCGTGTCCGATCCCGGACACTGACGGGACACCTGATGAATCCGAATTATCGCAATCTTGCGCTGTGGGCGATCATTGCCGTTCTGCTGATCGCGCTCTTCAATCTGTTCCAGACGCCACAGACGCGAGGGGCCTCGACCGAGGTCGCCTACTCGGATTTCCTGCGGGATCTGTCCGCCGGCCGCGTCAAGACAGTGACGATCGCCGGTGACCGCATCAGCGGCACCTATACCGACAACGCGGTCGGGTTCCAGACCTACTCGCCGGGCGACGCCACACTCGTTTCGCGTCTCGAGGAAAGGGGCGTCACCATCAACGCCCGCCCGGAGACCGACGGTTCCAACTCGATCTTCGGCTATCTCGTGTCATGGCTGCCGATGATCCTGATCCTCGGAGTCTGGATCTTCTTCATGCGCCAGATGCAGTCCGGATCCGGACGCGCCATGGGTTTCGGAAAGTCCAAGGCCAAGCTGCTGACCGAGGCGCATGGCCGCATCACCTTCCAGGACGTGGCGGGCGTCGACGAGGCCAAGGAAGACCTCGAGGAGATCGTCGAGTTCCTGCGCGATCCGCAGAAGTTCCAGCGCCTGGGCGGCAAGATTCCGCGCGGCGTGCTGCTGGTCGGACCGCCCGGTACGGGCAAGACGCTGCTGGCACGTTCGGTCGCGGGTGAAGCCAACGTGCCCTTCTTCACCATCTCGGGTTCGGACTTCGTTGAAATGTTCGTCGGCGTCGGCGCCAGCCGCGTGCGCGACATGTTCGACCAGGCCAAGAAGAACGCGCCCTGCATCATCTTCATCGACGAAATCGACGCTGTCGGCCGCCATCGCGGCGCCGGTCTCGGCGGCGGCAACGACGAGCGCGAGCAGACGCTGAACCAGCTTCTGGTCGAAATGGACGGCTTCGAATCCAACGAGTCGATCATCCTCATCGCGGCCACCAACCGTCCCGACGTGCTCGATCCCGCGCTGCTGCGTCCGGGCCGCTTCGACCGCCAGGTCGTGGTGCCCAACCCGGACATCGTCGGCCGCGAGAAGATCCTCAAGGTTCATATCCGCAACGTACCGCTGGCGCCCAATGTCGACCTGAAGGTGATCGCGCGCGGCACGCCGGGATTCTCCGGCGCCGATCTCGCCAACCTCGTCAACGAGTCTGCCCTGATGGCGGCGCGGCGCAACAAGCGTCTCGTCACCATGGCCGAGTTCGAAGATGCCAAGGACAAGATCATGATGGGCGCCGAGCGCCGTTCCTCGGCCATGACGCAGGCCGAGAAGGAGCTCACCGCCTACCATGAGGCCGGTCACGCCATCCTGGCGCTCAACGTGGCATCGGCCGATCCGCTGCACAAGGCGACGATCATTCCACGCGGCCGCGCGCTCGGCATGGTCATGCAGCTGCCGGAAGGCGACCGCTATTCGATGAGCTACAAGTACATGATTTCCCGGCTCGCCATCATGATGGGCGGACGCGTCGCCGAGGAGTTCAAGTTCGGCAAGGAGAACATCACGTCTGGTGCGTCCTCCGACATCGCGCAGGCAACCAAGCTCGCCCGCGCCATGGTCACGCAGTGGGGCTTCTCCGACAAGCTCGGCCATGTCGCCTATGGCGACAATCAGGAGGAGGTTTTCCTCGGCCATTCGGTCGCCCGCACGCAGAACGTGTCGGAAGACACCGCACAGATCATCGACGGCGAAGTCCGCCGCCTGATCGACGAAGCCTATACCTCCGCACGGCAGATCATCACCAAGCACAAGAAGGCGTGGATCGCGATCGCCGAGGGCCTGCTCGAATACGAGACGCTGTCGGGTGAAGAGATCAAGCAGCTGATCGCGGGCAACAAGCCGTCGCGCGACATGGGCGACGACACACCACCCTCGCGCGGTTCTGCCGTGCCGAAGGCCGGCGCGACCGGCGGCGGCAAGCGCAAGAAGAGCGGCGGCGAGGAGCCCGAGGGCGGCATGGAGCCTCAGCCGCAGGGCTGACTTCTCTCCCAGCTGAAATGCCTGGAAAGCCGCGGCCTCGTCCGCGGCTTTCTGCATTCTGGCGACACCGCTTTCGAACGGGATCAACAATTGTGGCGCGTCGCGACAATAGGGCGCCGGCAAACAGAAGCGAAAACCACCGGAGTGGCCCACGCGGCGGCGTGGCGATGGCAATGGTTTCTAAGGATTCGTAACGCATACTTACACATTGTGATGCCAAATGCCCGCCTGCTTGTGGCAAAGCGGTGCAACCTTGCGAAGGCGCATGTGGGGACAGACACGGATGACGAGACGCTATTTCGGCACGGACGGGATACGGGGACAGGCGAATAAATTCCCGATGACCCCGGAAGTTGCCATGAAGGTCGGCATGGCGGCCGGGCTCTGCTTCCAGCGCGGCAATCACCGCCACCGCGTGGTGCTCGGCAAGGACACGCGGCTGTCCGGCTACATGATCGAGAATGCCATGGTCGCGGGCTTCTGCGCCGCCGGCATGGACGTGTTCCTGCTCGGCCCGATCCCGACGCCCGCCGTCGCCATGCTGGCGCGCTCGCTGCGCGCCGATATCGGCGTGATGATCTCGGCCTCGCACAATCCCTACTACGACAACGGCATCAAGCTGTTTGGCCCCGATGGCTACAAGCTGTCGGATGAGATCGAAATGCGCATCGAGACCATGCTCGACCAGGACATCGACATCGCGCTGGCCGATACGGATGGCCTCGGCCGGGCCAAGCGCGTCGACGGCGTGCATGACCGCTACATCGAATTCGCCAAGCGCACCCTGCCCCGCTCCATGTCGCTGGCCGGCCTGCGCATCGTGGTCGACTGCGCCCATGGCGCCGCCTACAAGGTCGCGCCCGCCGTCTTGTGGGAGCTCGGCGCCGAGGTCATCACCATCAACGCTGAGCCGAACGGCTTCAACATCAACCAGGAATGCGGCTCGACGCATCCGGCGGGGCTCGCCAAGAAGGTTCACGAAGTGCGCGCCGACATCGGCATCGCGCTCGATGGCGACGCGGATCGCATGATCATCGTCGACGAGAACGGCACCGTCATCGACGGCGACCAGGTCATCGCGCTGATTGCCGAATCCTGGCAGCAGAGCGGGCGCTTGGCCGGCGGCGGCGTCGTGGCCACGGTCATGTCCAATCTCGGCCTGGAGCGCTTCCTGGGCGGGCTCGACCTGCAGCTGCATCGCACACAGGTCGGCGACCGCTACGTGGTCGAGCACATGCGCGCCAATGGACTGAATGTCGGCGGCGAGCAGTCGGGCCATATCGTCCTGTCGGATTTCTCGACGACGGGCGACGGCCTCGTCTCCGCGCTGCAGGTGCTCGCCTGCATCAAGCGCTCGAACAAGCCGGCAAGCGAGATCTGCAAGAAGTTCGAACCCGTGCCGCAGCTTCTGAAGAACGTCCGCTACTCCGGCGGCAAGCCTCTCGATGCGGCGCCCGTCAAGGCCGCCATCGAGGCGGCGCGCCAGAGCCTCGGCACTTCGGGGCGCCTTGTCATCCGGCCCTCCGGCACCGAGCCCCTGATCCGGGTGATGGCGGAAGGCGACGACAGCCGGTTGGTGGAAACGGTCGTCAACGACATCATCGGCGTCATCACCGAGCTGAAGACCGCCGCCTGACGCGCGCAATAGAGACAATTCCGGACTGCGTTCAGGGCCTGCTGCAAAGCAGGCCCTTTTCGTTGCGCACACCAATTTTCGCTAAAATTGATCACGTTCGTGGTTAAAAAAGACAGTTAAGTGCCTTTTAACCACTCCCTGTCATCATCTCCACGGAATGAAATCTGGATCGGGCACGTTGTGAGTCCCGAGGATACGTGGGGTAACGAGCATGTCTAAACTTGGAATGGTGTCCCTTGCGGCGATCTTGCTGGGCGCGATCGTGGCCCCGTCGATGGCGGCTGATTTCGAGGAGCCGCCGGTCATCGAGGCGCCCGCCCCGGTGTATGGCGGCTGGTACATCCGAGGCCACCTCGGGATGAGCAACCAGGACTTCGATGGCCTGGAATCCAGCCTCTACAACAATCCGGCCATCCTTGAGTATGGCTGGCACGACGAGGGCGGCTTCGGTTCCGCTCCGATCTTCGGCGCAGGCGTCGGATACAAGTACAACGACTACCTGCGCGGCGACCTCACCGTCGAGTATCGCGGCAAGGCCGACTTCGACGCCCTCGACTATGTGAGGACCGCCGGCGGCACGACGACCAACGATTTCCGCGGTTCGAAATCCGAACTGGTGTTCATGGCCAATGCTTATGCCGACGTGGGTACCTGGTATGGCCTCACGCCCTATCTCGGCGCGGGCATCGGCACCTCCTACAACACGATTTCGCATTTCCGCGACATCAACATCATCAATGGCGGCGGCGGCTATGCCGACAAGAATTCCACATGGAATCTCGCTTGGGCACTGCATGCCGGCGTCGGCATCGAGGCAACCGAGCGCATGACCGTCGATCTCGGCTACAGCTTTGTCTCGCTGGGCGACGCGAAGACCGGAACGTTCCGCAACGACGATCCGGCATTCGACATTCCCAATGACGGCTTCAAGTTCAACGACCTCTACTCGCACGATCTCAAGCTCGGCATACGCTACGCCCTCAATTGATCGCGGCACGCACATCGACAGAAAGGCCCCGGCGACGGGGCCTTTTTCTTTGCCTGCACGTCATCGATGACGGGCGTCGGTCGGGGCGGGCGCGGTCCCCGCAACGAGGCCGACAACAAGGTCGGCAATCATTCGTTAGCCTTAACCGCCGTTTAACCACTATGGTTAACAATGCCTCCCAATCGGCGACGAAACCTGTTCAAGCCGTCGTCTGCTTCGGGAGTTTGGATCATGAGACTGCAGAACCGCCTGGCACTTTCGATGATGGCGCTGGCGCTGTTGCCCCTGGCGCCGGCCACCGCTGCCGACTACGACCCACCGATCGCCATCGACGCCGTGGACGAGTATGTCCCCGTTGAGGTCGGTTCCGGCTGGTATCTGCGCGGCGACGTGGGCTATGCCCTGCAGACCGATACGGATCTCGCGACCTATCGCACCTTCAACCCCATCACCGCGACCTACGGCCAGGCCAGCTTCGACACGAGCTCGCTCGACAGCGAGTTCACTTTCGGCGGCGGCATCGGCTACCGCTACAATGACTGGATCCGCGGCGACGCGACGATCGACGGCTTTCGCTCGAAATTCTCGGGCACGACTTCCAGCGCGACGCCCTGCCTGATCACAGGCCCCATCGGAACCTCCTGCCGCTCCGAAGACGGCTCGACGGTGTCGGCCATCAGCTTCATGGGCAACGGCTATATCGACCTCGGCACCTATGTCGGGATCACGCCCTATGTCGGCGCCGGCGCTGGCATGAGCTATCTGAGCTGGTCGGGCCTCAACAGCCAGTCCTACTGCGTCGGCGGCGCCTGCACCGGCACGCCCATCGCCCCGACCGCCAATTCCGGCGTGAAAGACTGGCGCTTCACCTACGCACTCATGGCCGGTGTCGCCTATGACCTGACCAGGAATCTCAAGCTCGATCTCGGCTACAAATACCGCGACATCGACGATGGCACCATGTTCGGCTGGGACGCCGGCAGCACGGCCGCAGGCGCCACGGGTGCCCAGGGCAGCGACCAGGGCCTGACGCAGCACGAGGTAAAGGTCGGCCTGCGCTACGAGCTCTGGTAGGCCAAGGCCACGACGACGGTATCCACGGCGGGCTTCGGCCCGCCGTTTCCTTTTCTGGTGGGCAACACTGCTGTCCTGCAAGCGACACTTCGTTTTCCCTTGACGCCCATTTCGGCTTGGACTAATGCCGCGAGTGGGCCACCCCTCCCCAACGAGGGGCTTGCTATCTGGAAGGATAGAACCACGATGACGACGATCCCCACGCCAGGACTCCGTCCGGCAACCCCCAATTTCTCCTCAGGTCCCTGCGCAAAACGCCCCGGCTGGTCTCTCCAGGCGCTGCAGGACGCTGCGCTCGGCCGCTCCCACCGCGCCAAGGTCGGCAAGACCAAGCTGGAGGCCGCGATCGCGCTGACCCGCGAGGTCCTGCAGGTTCCCGCCGACTATCGCATCGGCATCGTGCCGGCCTCCGACACCGGCGCCGTGGAAATGGCGATGTGGTCGCTGCTGGGCGAACGCGGCGTCGACATGGTGAGCTGGGAATCGTTCGGCGCCGGCTGGGTGACCGACGTCGTCAAGCAACTCAAGCTGAAGGACGCGCGCGTCTTCGACGCTCCCTACGGCGCCCTGCCCGATCTCGCGGCCGTCGATTTCGACCGCGACGTGGTTTTCACCTGGAACGGAACGACATCGGGCGTCCGCGTCGAGAACGCCGATTTCATTCCCGCCGACCGCAAGGGGCTGACCATCTGCGACGCCACCTCGGCCGCCTTCGCGCAGCGCCTGGACTTCACCAAGCTCGACGTGGTCACCTTCTCCTGGCAAAAAGTGCTCGGCGGCGAAGGCGCGCACGGCATGCTGATCCTGTCGCCGCGCGCCGTTGCGCGCCTCGAGAGCTACAAGCCGGACTGGCCGCTGCCAAAGATCTTCCGGCTGACCTCCGGCGGCAAGCTGATCGAGGGCATCTTCAAGGGCGAGACGATCAACACGCCATCCATGCTCGCCGTCGAGGACTACATCGATGCGCTGGAATGGGCGAAGTCGATCGGCGGCCTCGATGCGCTGATCGCGCGCGCCGACGCAAATGCCGCGATCATCGCCGACTGGGTCGCTGCGACGCCTGCCGTCGACTTCCTTGCCATCGATCCGGCCACGCGCTCCAACACCTCGGTCTGCCTGCGCTTCGTCGATCCGGCTGTCGCAGGTCTCGACGATGGCGGCCAGCAGGCCTTCGTCAAGCAGCTTACCGCAGCGCTCGAGGCCGAGAAGGTGGCCTATGACATCGCCAGCTATCGCGACGCTCCACCGGGTCTTCGCATCTGGTGCGGCGCAACCGTCGAAACCGCCGATCTGAAGGCGCTGGTTCCCTGGCTCGACTGGGCCTTCGCAACGACCAAGGCCGGCCTGAAGGCTGCGGCCTGATCTTCTTTACCCTCCCCTCGAGGGGGAGGGTCGATGCAAAGCATCGGGCTGGGGTGATCCCCCATCCCTCTCAACAATTCACCCCACCCCGGACCTAACGGTCCGACCCTCCCCCTCAAGGGGAGGGTTGTAGAAGGATCCAAACCATGCCCCGCGTTCTCGTCTCGGATGCCCTCTCACCCACCGCCGTTCAGATCTTCAAGGATCGCGGCATCGACGTCGACTACATGCCCGATCTCGGCAAGGACAAGGACAAGCTCCTGTCCATCATCGGCGACTATGACGGCCTTGCCATCCGCTCGGCCACCAAGGTGACCGAAAAACTGATCGCCGCCGCCACCAACCTGAAGGTGATCGGCCGCGCCGGCATCGGCGTCGACAATGTCGACATCCCCGCCGCCTCGCGGCGCGGCATCATCGTCATGAACACGCCCTTCGGCAACTCGATCACCACGGCCGAGCATGCCATCGCGCTGATGTTCGCGCTGGCCCGCCAGCTGCCGGAGGCGAACGCCTCCACCCACGCCGGCAAGTGGGAGAAGAACCGCTTCATGGGCGTCGAGATCACCGGCAAGACGCTTGGCATCGTCGGCTGCGGCAACATCGGCTCCATCGTCGCCACGCGCGGCGTCGGGCTGAAGATGCATGTCGTCGCCTTCGATCCTTTCCTTTCCGAGGAAAGGGCATCGCAGCTTGGCGTCGAGAAGGTCGACCTCGACACGCTGCTCGAGCGCTCCGATTTCATCACGCTGCACACGCCGATGACCGACAAGACCAGGGGCATCATCAACGCGGACGCCATCGCGAAGATGAAGGACGGCGTTCGCATCATCAACTGCGCCCGCGGTGGCCTGGTGGTCGAGGCCGACCTCATCGCCGCGCTGAAGAGCGGCAAGGTCGCCGGCGCCGGCATCGACGTCTTCGAAGTGGAGCCGGCGACCAGCAATGCGTTGTTTGGCATGGACAACGTCGTCGCGACGCCGCATCTCGGCGCCTCGACCACGGAGGCCCAGGAGAATGTCGCCCTCCAGGTTGCCGAGCAGATGTCGGATTACCTGGTCAAGGGCGCCGTTTCGAATGCCATCAACATGCCGTCGATCACCGCGGAGGAAGCGCCGCGCCTGAAGCCTTTCATCAAGCTGGCCGAGGTGCTGGGCGCCTTTGTCGGCCAGGTGACCGACGACGCCATCGAGGAGGTCGAGATCCTGTTCGACGGCGCGACCGCCTCGATGAACACGCGCGCGCTGATCAGCGCGGCACTCGCCGGCCTGATCCGTCCGCAGGTGGCGGACGTCAACATGGTCTCCGCGCCGATCATGGCCCGGGAGCGCGGCATCATGCTGTCGGAGGTCAAGCGCGACAAGTCCGGCGTCTTCGACGGCTACATCAAGCTGACCGTGAAGACCAAGGACCTCACGCGCTCGATCGCCGGAACCTGCTTCTCCGATCACAAGCCGCGCTTCATCCAGATCAAGGGCATCAACATGGACGCCGAGGTCGGCCAGCACATGCTGTACACCACCAACCCAGACGCGCCGGGCATCATCGGTCTGCTGGGCAGTGTGCTCGGCAGGAACGGCGTCAACATCGCCAACTTCCAGCTCGGCCGAAACCGGCCCGGCGGCGATGCCATCGCCATGCTCTATCTCGACGAGCGCATTCCAGACGCTGTCCTGGCGGAGTTGCGCTCGCACAAGGCAATCGATTCGGCAAAGCCGCTTCAATTCGACGTCGGAGGCTGAAGACGATCGTGACGGACACACTCAAGGAAGCTGGCCTGGCGCCAGCTTTCCTTTTCCGCATTGTGATGTAGAATCCTGGGCGATCGGAGGCAATCACATGAAGATCGTCGTGGAAGCCTACTGGGACGACGAAGCTGAGGTCTGGGTAGCATCGGCGGTGGGCAATATCGGCCTTGTTACCGAAGCCCCGACCATCGAAGGTTTGCAGAAGCGGATCGCAGCGGTCCTGCCTGACCTCATGGAGGGCGAGCATCAGGGTCCGTTCCAGGTTGAACTCGTTGCGCGAGCCTACCAGGTGATCGCGGCCGAGTAGCCTCTGATCAAGAACCATCGAGCGATGTTGTCGCTTTGGAGCTTCCCCGCGCACCTCACGTTTCGTTGAGTCGCTGATGAACAAGTTCACGAAAGCGACGAAACAGGCGTTGTCGGAAGCAGGCTGGCTGTTCCTTCGACAGGCGCGAGGGGATCATGAGATCTGGCACGATCCGAAGACCGGTCAAAAGGTGACTGTCGACGGAAACATGAAGTCTCGTCACACCGCCAATGACACGGTGAAGAAGGCGGGACTACCCAAGGCCTTCAGACCGGTCATGAGCCCTGGCGCCGCTTTTCTCGGCAATCCAGATTCCGCCCAGCACCATGACCATCGCGACCGCGTGGTAGGCGTGGAAGGCTTCGCCGAGAATGGCGATCGAGAGAAGCGTGCCGAAGATCGGCACGAGATTGATGAACAGGCCGGCTCGATTGCCGCCGATCATCTCCACGGCCTTGACGTAGAACACCTGCGCCAGGATCGACGGGAAAAGCACGGTGTAGACCGTCACGCCCCACCCTTGAAGATCAGGCACGATCATGGCGCCGGCATGGGCCTCGGCCAGCACGAAGGGAAATGACGTGACAGATGCGGCGGCCGTCAGCGCGATCATCAGGCTCTGCCACTGCACCGCGGGCTTGAAGCGCAGTCCGACCGTGTAGATGCTGTAGACGACGACCGCGACCACCATCAGAGCGTCGCCGAAATTGACGTCGAGCGCCAGCAGTCTCCTCGGATCGCCATGGCTCGCGGTCAGCGCCACGCCGGCGATCGACAGGATGAAGCCGATGATCTGCCCTGGCCTTACGCGCAGCCTGAACAGGAGGAAATTTGCCGCGAAGATCAGCATGGGCATCGCCGCCTGCTCGATGCTCGTGTTGATCGCGGTCGTGTAGTTCAGCGCGCTGTAGAGCGCGATGTTGAAGCCGGTGAAGCCGAGTGCGCCGAGACCCGTGAGAAGGGGAATGTTGCGCGAGATCAGCGGCCAGTCTTCCCGCAACTGCCGCCAGCCGATGGCGAGCAAGATGACCAACGCGATCGTCCAGCGCGCCGACGTCAGCAGCATTGGCGAGACATGGCCGACGGCAAGCTTGCCCGCCACGGCATTGCCGCCCCAGAAAAGCGTGGTCAGCAGCAGCAGGACATAGGCGTGGCGGTTCATGCATTGGTCCCGGAAGCCGGCAAACAGGCGAGGTAGTCGACCGGGCAGGGGGAGTAAATGGCGCCACGGACTTATTTTGTTGTGCCGGGGCGCCTCTGGAGCGACAACAAAACTCGCGCAGGCCGGCCGTCAAGGCTATAGAGGCGTCACACGAAACTCGCTTGCGGCCGCATCCGCGCAATCTGAAGGACAGCAAATCATGGCCAATGTGGTGGTCGTCGGCTCGCAATGGGGCGACGAAGGCAAGGGCAAGATCGTCGACTGGTTGTCGGAGCGCGCGGATGTCGTGGTGCGGTTCCAGGGCGGCCACAATGCCGGTCACACGCTGGTGGTCGACGGCACGGTCTACAAGCTGTCGCTCCTGCCATCCGGCATCGTGCGCGACGGCAAGCTCTCGATCATCGGCAACGGCGTCGTCTTCGACCCGCACGCCTTCGTGGCCGAGACTGCCAAGCTGCGCGGCCAGGGCGTCACGATTACGCCGGACTGCCTGAAAATTGCCGAAAACACGGCGCTTATCCTCTCCCTGCATCGGGAGCTGGATGGATTTCGCGAAGACGCGGCATCGAATTCCGGGACAAAGATTGGCACCACGCGACGCGGCATTGGCCCGGCCTACGAAGACAAGGTCGGCCGTCGCGCCGTTCGGGTAATGGATCTCGCGGATTTGGATACGCTTCCCCTCAAGGTCGACCGGCTGCTGACGCATCACAATGCGCTGCGGCGGGGCCTCGGCCATCCGGAAGTGACGCATGAAGCGATCATGACGGAGCTGACGTCTGTCGCCGACGACATCCTGCCCTTCATGGACCGCGTCTGGAAGATCCTCGACGACAAGCGTCGCAACGGCGCGCGCATTCTCTTCGAAGGCGCCCAGGGCACGCTTCTCGACATAGACCACGGCACCTACCCCTTCGTGACCTCGTCGAACACCGTGGCCGGGCAGGCCTCGCCGGGCTCGGGCGTCGGCCCGGGCGCCATCGGCTATGTGCTCGGCATCACCAAGGCCTATACAACGCGTGTCGGCGAAGGGCCCTTTCCCACCGAGCAGAGCAACGAGGTCGGCGAGTTCCTGGGCACGCGCGGCCATGAGTTCGGCACGGTCACCGGACGCAAGCGCCGTTGCGGATGGTTCGACGCCGTGCTGGTGCGCCAGGCCGTTGCCGTCAACGGCATCACCGGCATCGCGCTGACCAAGCTCGACGTGCTTGACGGGCTGGACGAGATCAAGGTCTGCACCGGCTATCGTCTCGATGGCCAGCAGATCGACTATCTGCCGGCAAGCCAGGGCGCGCAGGCGCGGGTAGAGCCGATCTACGAGACGCTGGAAGGCTGGAAGGGCACCACGCGGGGCGCGCGCAGCTGGAACGCGCTGCCCGCCCAGGCGGTCAAGTATGTGCGCTATATCGAAGAACTCATCGGCGCCCCGGTGGCGCTTCTTTCCACCAGTCCGGAACGGGACGACACGATACTTGTGACAGACCCGTTTCAAGACTAATTTCGGCCGCGCCGATTTGCGAAACCCTTGGGGCGGGGTGTGATTCGGGGCGATCCAGACCATAGGTCGGCAACAGCATGGCAGATTTCGTAGCGGTTCTGAAAAAGACGCTGGACGGGCTTTCCGAGACCACTCCGCAGACGCGCGAGAAGGTCTACGAGAAGGCGCGCCTGACGATCGCCGGCAAGCTCAGCGCCATGAACCCGCCACCGCCGGCTTCGGTCATCGATCGCCAGAAGCGCGCCCTCGAGGATGCGATCGCCGAGATCGAGCGGGAGTTCGCTCCCGCCAAGCCGGCCGTCATGGATCCGCTGACGGAACTCGAAAACGTCTTTGCGTCGCTGAAGAGCTCCGACCCGCTGGCTGTGCTTAGGCAGCCTGCCGCGCCGCCACCCGTCGCCGCACGGCCGGTCATTGCGCCGCCGATGCCCGTCGCGCCGCCGCCGCCGGTCGAGCCCGTGCAGTTGGCGCCACCTGTCCAGCCAGTTCCCGTCGAGCCGCCGCGTCCGGCGCCACTTCCCGAGCTCGATTTCAACGGTGAGGCGGAACTGGATTTCGACGACGACCCCGCGGAAGCCCAGACCATAGCCGCGGACAACTCTTCGCCACGCCGCGAGCGCCGGTATGGCGGCCTGATCATGGCGGCCGTCGTCGCTGTCGTCGCCATCGGCGGCGGCTACGGCATATGGGTCAATCGGTCCGCTTTTGGCGACATGCTCGGACTGGGCGGAACCCAGACGGCGGCGAACCCGGAGGTCCCAGCGGAGCCGGTTGCTCCTCCGGAGGCAGCGGTCGAGCCCCCTGCCGAAGTCGCGGCGGCACCCGCCGCGCCGCAAGAGCCCGCGGCGGCTGAACCTGCCGAGACACCGCCCCCCGCCGAGGACGAAGCGAAATTCACCCAGCGGCTCAACCCCGACGGGACCGAAGTCGACCCCGGCCCGGCCGGCGGCGAGCCCGGGATCGGCGAAGGCACCTCGGTTGCGGCGGTTACCCAGGGAACGACCCCAACCGACCCCGTCATTGCCGCGACCGACGTTCCGGCGACCGGCGAGACGCCTCCTGCCGAAACGCCGGCGCCCTCGGACGTTGCCGCGGGTACGGATCCGGCAGCTCCCGCGCCACCACCGCCCGCGGGCGCGGAGCAGGCGATCCCTGTCGGCCAGCGCGCGATCTTCTACGAGGAGCGAACCAACGTCGCGGAGGCATCCGCCGAACCCGGTTCCATCGTCTGGACGGTGGTGCAGGAGTCGCCGGGAGGCGACCTGCCGCCGGAGCCAGCGATCCGTGCCGAGGCAACGATCCCCGGCAAGGACGTGCAGCTGCGCATGACCATCCGCCGCAACGCGGACCAGACGCTGCCGGCAAGCCACATCGTCGAAGTGATCTTCCTCACTCCCGAAGGCTTCGAGGGTGGTGGCATCGACAACGTGCTGCGGATATCGATGAAGGGGTCGGAACAGGAGGCGGGAAGCCCGCTGATCGGCATTCCGGCCAAGATTGCCGACGGCTTCTTCCTGATTGCGCTGAACGATTCGAAGCCCGAGATCGACGCCAACATGACACTGTTGCGTCGTCAGTCCTGGATCGATGTGCCGGTCCAGTACAAGTCCGGACGCCGCGCCCTCTTTACCATGGAAAAGGGCATTCCTGGCACCAAGGTGTTCGACGAAGCGCTCAGGGCCTGGCAGGCAGCGACGACGGCAAGCACGCCGGGCTGAGGCGCGCAGCCGGATCAGAATCCCTGGAAGAGCATGTCGAGGGCTGCGGCGATTTCGTCGTGGTGATTGGAAAGGTTGCCGACTTTTTCGCCCAGCTCCAAATCGGCAAATGCCGACATGAACTGTGTGACCATCACGAAACCTCGCGCGTCAATCAGAAAAAGCGGATTGAGGCGTCGGGCGGGTTTTGGCGCGCGATCCGGACGCAGTAGCGGAACAACGACTCTCGTGTTCAAAGTTCCAAGAATGCTGGCTTGCACATCCAGCAAATATCCGTCTTCGTCGGGATGTCGGTACAGGTCGTAACGAGACATCAAAATACACGGTACTTTGCCAGTGGCAGCCCGTTGCGCTTCACATATTCATTGGAGCTCTTGAGCGCGTCCGCGTTTTCCAGGAGCCAGAGCCGCGATTTCTCGTCGACGATCGCCTGAGCGATACCGGTTTCCGCCGAACGAGACATATTGATTCCAAGCGCCTTGGCTTCCTCGATGATTTCCGTATCGAGGGAGAGATTGATCGGTTTGCGCTGAGTACTCGGCTTGTCATGAACCATCGACGGACTCCGTATGCGCCTACATTATGCGCATAGTATCTGTCGTTCAACTCACCCTCAACCCTCCAGTTCCTCGCGCAGCATTTCCAGCTCCAGCCACTCCTCCTCGAGTTCGCCGAGCGTGAGGCGCTCCTTGTCGAGCGCGGCAATGGTCTTCTGGAACGATACCGGATCGCGCTCGTAGAAGGCTGGGTCGGCGATGTTGTTTTCCAGCGCCGAGATCGATGCAGTCACCGCCGCGATCTTCTTGGGCAGGCTCTCGAGCGCGAACTTCTGCTTGAAGGACAGCTTCCTGGCAGCCTTGGGCTCGGCACCGGGCGCCGGGGCGCTGCGCGGCTGGTCAGTCGCAACGTCGCGGGAAAGCGCCCTGCGGTCGTTGAGCTTGGTGCCGCCGCGTTGTGCCAGCATGTCGGAATAGCCGCCGGCATATTCGAGCCAGCGCCCGTCGCCCTCGGGCGCGATGATGCTCGTCACGGTACGGTCGAGGAAGTCGCGGTCATGGCTGACGAGAATGACGGTGCCGGCAAATCCGGCGACAAGTTCCTGCAGGAGTTCCAGCGTCTCCATGTCGAGATCGTTGGTCGGTTCGTCGAGCACCAGGACGTTTGCCGGCCGTGCCAGCACGCGGGCGAGGATCAGGCGGGCGCGCTCGCCGCCCGACAGTTCACGCACCGGCGTGCGCGCATTCTCGGGTTTGAACAGGAAGTCTTTCATGTAGGAGACGACATGGCGTTCCTCGCCATTGATGACCAGATTGTCGCCGCGCCCGTCGGTGAGGTAGTGCGCCAGCGTCTCGGCCGGATCGACGGCCTCGCGCTTCTGGTCGAGCGTCGCGATTTCGAGATTGGCGCCGAGCCGGACCGTGCCCGTGTCAGGCACCATCTCGCCGGTGAGCATCTTCAGAAGCGTCGTCTTGCCGGCGCCGTTTGGTCCGACAAGACCGATCCGCGCGCCACGCCCGATGCGGATGGAAAATTCGCGCACTACCGTCAGGTCGCCAAAGCTCTTCGAGATCGACTTTGCCTCGATCACCAGCCTGCCGGATTCGGCCGCATCGCTTGCCGAAAGCTCGACAAGTCCCTCGGCGCCACGATGCGTGCGCAACTGCTGACGCATCGACTGCAGGTCGCCCAGGCGGCGCATGTTGCGCTTGCGCCGTGCGGTCACGCCATAGCGCAGCCAGTGCTCCTCGCGCACGATCTGGCGTGCCAGCTTGTGCTGGTCGCGTTCCTCTTCCTCGAGGATCGTGTCGCGCCACGCCTCGAAATGGGCAAAGCCCTTGTCGAGGCGGCGGGTCTGGCCGCGGTCGAGCCAGACGGTTGCGCGGCTGACGCGCTCGAGGAATCGCCTATCGTGCGAGATGACGACCAGTGCGGAGGACGAGCGGTTGAGTTCGTCTTCCAGCCACTCGATCGTTGCAAGGTCGAGATGGTTGGTCGGTTCGTCGAGGAGCATGATGTCGGGCTGCGGCGCCATCACGCGCGCCAGCGCCGCGCGCCGCGCCTCGCCCCCGGAGAGCTGGTTGGGATCCTCGTCGCCCGTCAGTCCGAGATTTTCCATCAGATAGGTCGCGCGGTACGGATCGTCGGCCGGCCCCAGACCCGCTTCGACATAGGCGCGCACGGTCGCAAAGCCATCCATGTCGGGCATCTGCGGCAGATAGCGGATCGTCGCCGACGGCTGCCGGAACACCTCGCCGTCCTGCGGCTCGATCTGCCCCGCGGCGATCTTGAGAAGCGTCGACTTGCCCGAACCATTGCGTCCGACAAGCGCGATGCGGTCGCCGGAAGCCGCCGAAAGGGATGCGCCGTCGAGGAGCGGGGCGCCGCCGAAACTCAGCCTGATGCCGTCGAGATTGAGAAGGGGTGGGGCCATGTCAGCTTTCAGGCAGGGGATGAGGATGGGCGACGAGCAAGGCGCGGCCGTGGCCCAGCGTGACCGTGAGACGACCGTCCGTTTGATTGGAAAGGGTCAGCGACGAGCCGAAGCTCACCTCCACATCGGCGAGCGGCCATTTGGCGCCGACGAGTGACAGGCCGGAAAGATCGCCGAAGCCGAGTACGCTGAACAGCGTGCCTTGCGGATAGTCGAAACGGGTGACGCTGCCGCCTGACAGCGGATGGCCCTCCTGCGCGCCGCTGGTCAGCAGCACGGGCAGCCCGCTTTCCGCAAGCCGGCAGGCAAGCGCCATGTGCAGGAACGCGTGATCCGAGCGCGGGCCGCCAAAGGCTCCGACCAGCACGAGGTCGGTAGCACCGCGTTCAAGCGCGATCTCGATGGCAAGCTCGCCATCGGTCTTTGCCTTGTCGGTCGGGAAACGGGTCTGTTCCACGGCGGCAAGATGCGGCGGAAGCGCGAATGGCACGGAATCGAAATCGCCGACCCAGAGTTCCGGCACGACGCCGAGCGCAATCGCGTGGTGCATGCCGGCATCCGCCGCGATGAAGCGCGCGCCGGCGACCTGCTGCGTGACAAGCGGCGACGGCGACAGATCGCCGCCGAGGAGAATGGCAAAACGGCTCATATGCGAGCGCTCTATCACGCGCACACGGTCGAGCGGAAGGCGCAGATCAACGCGATACCAAAACAACGGCTTGCGCGGGGGCGGCCGCGGGCCTATTTCTGTCGCTGCTCTAACGGGGTGCCGGCAGCGAACTTTCGTTGACCGGCTGAGAGGCAGGGAAACCAGCCAACCCGCTGAACCTGATCCGGTTTGTACCGGCGGAGGGATTAGACGCTTCGGTTGCCCGGCGCATCAATTCCCTTTCAACGCGAATGATGGAGGCGCCGATGCGCAGGAATTCCTTGTTGTTGTCCATTGCTGTTCTGCTTGCCGGGGGGCTTGCGCCCGCGGTCGCACAACAGCCGACACTCACCGTCTACACCTATGAGAGTTTCACCGCCGAGTGGGGGCCGGGCCCCCAGGTGGAAAAGGCGTTCGAGGCGCAATGCGGCTGCGACCTGACATTCATCGCGGTTGCCGACGGCGTCGCGTTGCTCAACCGGGTCAAGCTCGAAGGCGCGTCGACCAAGGCCGACGTGGTGCTGGGTCTCGACACCAACCTGACGGCCGATGCGCAGGCGAGCGGGTTCTTCGTGCCGGCTGGCATCGACACGTCGGCAATTGTTGTGCCCGGCGGATGGACGGACCCGACTTTCGTGCCCTTCGACTATGGCTACTTTGCCGTCGTCTACGATTCCGAAGCGCTGAAGGAGCCCCCGAAAAGCCTGCGCGACCTCGTCGATGGCGATCCGGAACAGAAGATCGTCATCCAGGACCCGCGCACCTCCACCCCGGGTCTCGGCCTGCTGCTCTGGGTCAAGTCGGTCTATGGCGACGATGCCCCAGCGGCCTGGGCGAAGCTCAAGGACCGCGTCCTGACCGTCACCCCAGGCTGGAGCGAAGCCTACGGGCTCTTCACCAAGGGAGAGGCGCCGATGGTGCTGTCCTACACCACCTCGCCCGCCTACCACATCATCGCCGAGGGCACAGACCGCTACCGGGCCGCTCCCTTCTCCGACGGTCACTACCTCCAGGTCGAGGTCGCGGGCGTCACCACGACCGGCGACAAGAACCCGCTCGCCAGGCAGTTCCTGGAGTTCATGACCGGCCCCGGCTTCCAGGATACCATTCCCGAAACGAACTGGATGTTTCCGGCCGGCACGACGGAAAAGCCGCTCAATCCGGCCTTTGCCACGCTGGTGAAGCCGGAAAGGACGCTCGTCCTTTCGCCTGAGGAGATCGCGGCCAACCGCAAGGCATGGGTGGACGAGTGGCTGTCGGTGATGAGCAGGTGATGTGATGCCGCTATTTCAGGGAGAGTCGGCCCCCTACGGCGCCCCCCTCTGTCCTGCCGGACATCTCCCCCACAGGGGGGGAGATCAGTCTCGTCCACCATCACGCCAATTTTTCAACGTAGCAAGACCGACGCGCAGGTCGTTACTGCTGATCTCCCCCCCTGTGGGGGAGATGTCCGGCAGGACAGAGGGGGGCGCGAAGAATTACAGATGGTCACTGCATAGTCGCCGCAAGCTCGGCATCGGCGAGCAATGACAGCGCCTCGCTTCACCACCCCCATCATTGCCGGGCTCGTGGCGCTTTCGGCTATCGCGATCCTCATCGGAGGGGCTCTCGCAGGGCTCCTCATCGAGGGCCTGCGCGATGGCGGCAACGCCCTCGAAGCCTTCGACGCCTATCTGCTGCGGGTTGCCCTGTTCACATTGGTCCAGGCCGCGCTGTCGACCGTTCTGTCCATCGTGCCGGCACTTTTCGTCGCCAGGGCGCTGTCGCGCCATCCACAATTCCCCGGACGAGCGCTCGTGCTGCGGCTGTTTGCGCTGCCGCTGGCGCTGCCGGCCATCGTCGCGGCACTGGGGCTGCTGGCGCTCTACGGGAGAGCCGGGTATCTCGCGGGGACATTCAGTTCGCTTGGCGGAACGACGTGGCCCGGCATCTACGGCCTGTCCGGCATCCTCGTCGCGCATGTATTCTTCAACCTGCCGCTTGCCACGCGTTTTCTTCTCGAGTCCCTCAACACGGTGAGTACCGACCAATGGCGGCTCGCCAGCCAGCTCAGCATGGGCGCGACGTCGGCATGGCGCTTCATCGAATGGCCGGTCCTGCGCGCCAGCCTGCCGGGCATAGCCGGCCTCGTGTTCATGCTGTGCGTGACGTCCTTCACCCTGGTCCTGACGCTGGGAGGCGGACCGGCGGCGACCACGCTCGAAGTCGCGATCTACCAGGCACTGCGCTTCGACTTCGACCCCGCCCGCGCAGTGGCGCTCACCGCCCTGCAGGTGGCGATCACGGCAGTCGTGCTCCTGGTTCTCGTGCGGCTTGGCACGAACACCGCTGTCGACGCCAATCTCAGCGTCGTATCGCACAGGCCCGCCCAGGCCGGTCCTGCCGAGACGGCCCTCAATGGCCTGCTGCTTGCCGTGACGTTTGCCTTCGTCGCCGCGCCCATGCTTGCCATCCTCGCGTCCGGACTCAGCGCGGACCTGACACGGCTTGTCGGCGATGGCGCCGTGCAGCGAGCGACCGCGACCAGCCTGGCTTTCGGTCTCGCCTCCGCCATCCTGTCGGTTTGTCTGTCGCTTGCCCTGGTTGCCGCACGCCGCACCGTGGCACGGCAACGCAGGGCCGGCGGCGGATCGCGCCTCGAATCCATGTTCGATACAGGCGCGGGCTTCGTGCTCGTCGTGCCGCCCATCGTCATCGGCGCAGGCTGGTTCATCGCCCTGCGCAACACGGTCGATCCCTTCGCCGCGGCGCCCATGATGGTGGTGACCGTCAACGCCGTCATGGCGATGCCCTTTGCCCTGCGCGCCATCCGGCCAGCCTTCGACGCGGCAGCGGAGCGGCACGACCGCCTCTGTGCCGCCCTCGGCATAAACGGCTGGAACCGGCTGCGATTGATCGACCTTCCGGTGCTGCGCCGGGCCCTGGTCACGGCCGGGGCATTTGCCATGGCGCTGTCGCTGGGCGATCTCGGGGTGGTCGCATTGTTCGGTAGCGAAAGCGTCCAGACGCTGCCCTATCTCCTCCTCCAGCGCATGGGCAGCTATCGCACGCAGGACGCCGCCGGCATCGCGCTGCTGCTCGGGCTGGCCTGCCTTGCGCTGCTGACCTTTGCTGACCGTCTTGCCAGGGGAACCCAACGATGAGTGTCGCAAAGCCCGGCATGCTTTTGGACAGCGTCGCCTTTCGCTACGCCCAGACGGCCATGCAGTTCGACGTGGCCATCCCCGGCAACACGATCACGGCCGTGATGGGGCCGAGCGGGTCTGGCAAGTCGACGCTGCTCAACCTTATTGCGGGCTTCGAGACGCCCGAGGCAGGCCACATCGTGATCGGCGGCGAGGATGTCACTCATCGCCCTCCCGCCGAACGGCCCGTCTCGATGATCTTCCAGGAAAACAACCTGTTCGCCCATCTCTCGGTCGAAAAGAATGTCGGCCTCGGCCGTTCACCATCTTTGAAGCTCACGGCGGACGACCGCGCCGCCATCACGGACGCGCTGCGGCGCACGGGGCTTGACGGCAAGCAGCAACGCCTGCCACGCGAACTGTCGGGCGGCGAGCGCCAGCGCGTGGCGATCGCGCGTGCACTGGTGCGCCGAAGGCCCGTACTCTTGATGGATGAACCCTTTGCCGCACTGGGCCCTGCCCTGCGTATCGAGATGCTGGATCTCGTGAAGGCTCTTCAGGCCGAGCATGGCCTGACGGTTGTGCTCGTCACCCATCAGCCGGACGATGCGCGCCGCATCGCCTCGGATATCGTCTTCATCGAGGATGGACGCGTATCGGCGGCTGGAAAAACGGAAGACTTCCTGGCTGCCGGTGGACCCACGGCATTTCGACACTATATCGGAGAAGTCAACATTCCGACCGCAAAGTCTGTCATTGCCCGGAAGCCGACATAATCTGCGGGCAAACCGCGCGCATGCGGGCGCATAGCGGTCGCGTAACCGTGTTTCGCTAGTTCCGCGCAACTTTGATACGGCAAGGTTGGTGCGGCTCGCGTGACGAGAGGAAGACGTTCTGCCTACCATCCTGCGATATGCCAATGGCAACCGGCCGGTCAGAGGCAAGGGGCTTCGCTGCCTTGTGCCGCTGGCGCTTGCGCTCGCACTGTCGGCCTGCCAGAGCATCACCCCGCAGGTGACCGAGCAGGCATTCCAGCCTTCGAACAATCCGGTCACCGTCGATAACGTCACCAAGAACGACAAGCTTGCCGAAATAGCCCGCGCACAGCACCCTCGGATCCTGGCCACCTATGGCGGCGAGTATTCCGATCCCAAGCTCGAGCGCATGGTCGCCAAGGTGGTCGGCAGCCTCACCATCGTGTCTGCCAATCCGACGCAGACCTATCGCATCACCATCCTGAATTCGCCCAACGTCAACGCCTTTGCCCTGCCGGGCGGTTATCTCTATGTGACCCGCGGCCTTCTGGCGCTGGCCAACGATTCTGCCGAACTGGCGGCGGTCATAGCCCACGAAATGGGCCACGTGACAGCCAATCACGGACTGCAGCGGCAGCAGAAGGAAGCCGACGAGATGCTGGCCGGCCGCGTCGTGAGTGACGTGCTGGGCGAGAGCCCCTCGGCCAAGATGGCGCTGATCCGCGGCAAGCTGCGCCTTGCCCAGTTCTCGCGCAACCAGGAACTCGAGGCCGACGCCATCGGCATCAAGACGACGGGACTGGCCGGCTACGAGCCCTTCGCTGCCGCCCGGTTCCTGCAGTCGATGGCCGCCTACAGCGATTTCCGTTCGATCAGCGGCGCGACCGACCCCAGCCTCGACTTCCTTGCCAGCCATCCCAACGCGCCGCAGCGCATCGAACTCGCGCGCATGCATGCGCGGCAGTTCGGCGTTCAGGGAGCCACAGGCGCCACGGACCGCGACTCCTTCCTGGCAGGCATAGACGGCCTGCTGTACGGCGACACGCCGGAGGAAGGCTATGTGCGCGGCAACACCTTCATGCATCCGGGCCTTGGCATATCCTTCTCCGTGCCGCCCAACTTTGTCATCGACAATTCGGCCGCAGCGGTTACGGCCACCGGACCTGGAGACATGGCGATCCGTTTCGACGGCGTGTCTGTGGCCGGATCGATCGGCCTGTCGGACTATGTCCGTTCCGGCTGGGTGGCGGGTCTCGACGCCTCGAGCGTGCGCGACGTGACCATCAACGGCTACGAGGCGGCGACAGCGTCGGCGAACGCCGAGGGCTGGCGCTTCAGCATCGCGGTCATAAGGGCCAATGGCCAGATCTATCGCCTGCTCACCGCCGCCCCCTTGGCCAACACCGCGCTCGACCCTGTTGCCAGCGCGGTTTCGTCGACTTTCAAGGTGCTGACTGCAAGCGAGAAGGCGGCATTGAAGCCGCTGCATGTCCGGGTCCTGACCGTGAAGCCCGGCGAGACCGTGGGATCCCTGGCGGCCCGGATGATCGGTGTCGACCGCAAGCTCGACCTCTTCCGGCTGCTCAATGCGCTGGGGCCCGGCGCAACAGTGTCAGCCGGCGACAAGGTCAAGATCATCACGGACAAGTAGCCGCCGGGCCGGCGGCTGGCACGCGCAGCGTCAGTTCGCGAAGCCCGGGCTGTCCTTCACAAGCGCACCGCGCAGCTTCTCCAGCGCCCGGCTTTCGATCTGCCGCACGCGCTCCTTGGAAATGCCGAGCGCCTCGCCCAGTGATTCCAGCGTCGCACCTTCCTCGCGCAGGCGGCGCTCGGCGATGATCTTGCGCTCGCGCGCATTGAGCACGTCGAGCGCCTTGTTGAGCCAGAATGTCCGCCGTTCCACGTCGATCGTCTCGCCGACGATCTCGTCGGGCAGCGGTGCGTCGGATACCAGAAAGTCCATCCGATCGGCGGAACCGCCGCCATCGTCCACGAGCGGCGCGTTGAGCGACGAGTCGGGACCGGAGAGGCGCGCATCCATGAGCGCCACGTCGGCTTCCGATACGCCAAGCGCTGTCGAGATCTCCTTGTAGAGCGCAGCGCTGGACAGCGTCTCGTCGCCCTTGGCGAGCTTCGCGCGCAACCGGCGCAGGTTGAAGAACAGCGCCTTTTGGGCCGAACTCGTTCCACCGCGCACGATCGACCAGTTGCGCAGAATATAGTCCTGCATGGAGGCCCGGATCCACCAGGTGGCGTATGTCGAGAAACGCACCTCGCGCTCGGGCTCGAAGCGCGCAGCCGCCTCAAGCAGGCCGACATGGCCCTCCTGGATGAGATCACCCATCGACAGGCCAAAATAGCGGAATTTCGACGCCATCGAGATCACCAGCCGCATATGGGCCTTGGTGATCTGGTGCATCGCATCCTGGTCGCGGTGGTCTTTCCACCTGAGCGCCAGGGCTTGCTCTTCTTCCCTGCCGAGATAGGGAGCGGACATTGCTGCCCGGATCATCGTACGCTTGGACTTCTCTTCCATGCTCGGGGCTCCCGAAAGCCTGCGGTCTCTGACAGGTTTACGACGCGTTTGACTTGTCGGATCACGCGCAAGAGGCGGGCGATCGAGAAATCGAGTCCATGACAAGGCTGCAGCCCTGGACTCGAACGTTCAATGCCAGCCTATGCCCGTTGGTTCCGGTCCATAAGTCTTGGCCGAGACACGAGCGTTCAATGTTTGGTGAAGTCAGGTCGCCGCCGGTGCACCGGCAGCGCAGTCTCGGAAAACAAAAAACCCGGCGCGAGGCCGGGTTTTCGGTGGAGCATGCTGCAGGCTTACGCTGCTTCTTCCTGTTCCGGCTCGGCGGCCTCGGCCTCTTCATTGTCGGCCTCCGCCTTGGCGCCGCGCTTCGGACCCTTGTTCAGGTTCGTCTCGATCATGCGGACCGCCTCGGTCTCTGAGACGTGGTTGACCGCCGCGATCTCGCGCGCCATCCGGTCGAGGGCTGCTTCATAGAGCTGGCGTTCGGAATAGGACTGTTCTGGCTGCGTCTCGGCGCGATAGAGGTCGCGCACGACTTCGGCGATGGACAGAAGATCGCCCGAGTTGATCTTCGCATCGTACTCCTGGGCGCGGCGCGACCACATGGTGCGCTTCACGCGGGCACGACCCTGCAGGACTTTCAGGGCGCGCTCGACATAGTCGGTCTCGGAAAGCTTGCGCATGCCGATGGCGGCGGCCTTGGCGACCGGAACCTTCAGGCGCATCTTGTCCTTGGCGAAATCGATCACGAAGAGCTCGAGCTTGTGGCCGGCAACCTCCTGCTCGTCGATCGAGATGATCTGGCCGACGCCATGAGCAGGGTAGACGATGAACTCGCCGCTCTTGAACCCGTGGCGGGCCGGAGACTTCTTCTGCGGGGTTGTGGTTGCCATACGCCATGAACTCCTGTTGTGGCGCCGACTTTTCGAGCCGGCTGACCTGATGATCGGCTTTTGGCCGAACGAGGCGCCGCTACAAACACATGGACGCATCCCGTAAAGCAGAGCCCCGGCACCCTATCCATCATAGGGAAGCCTCGGCCCAAGTTGCCCTGGTCCGGAATTGATCGTCCACCTTTCAGTGATAGAGGCTCTTCGCCATAAATCGACGGTGTGTCTGCGGCATGTTTTTGTTTGCTAACACAAAAAGGAGCGCGAATCAAGAAAATGCTGCGTTAGCGAACGCTTGCGCGCCGCTTCAGCACAGTTTTCGGTTAATCCAGCGCCCCCAGGCGCCTACCGACGCTCGGCAAGTGGATCAGTCGCCCTCGCCCGGCTCCGGCGAGAAGTACGTCTCGAACTTGCCCGTCACACCATCGAACGCCTTGGCGTCCTCGGGGGGCTCCTTCTTGGCCGTGATGTTCGGCCACTTGGACGCGTACTCGGTGTTGATCCGCAGCCATTTGTCGAGGCCAGGCTCCGTGTCGGGCTTGATCGCATCGGCCGGGCACTCGGGCTCGCAGACGCCGCAGTCGATGCACTCGTCGGGGTGAATGACGAGCATGTTCTCGCCCTCATAGAAGCAGTCGACCGGACAAACCTCGATGCAATCCATATACTTGCACTTGATGCAATTGTCGGTGACGAGGTAGGTCATTGCGATGCTCCGGCTGGCTGGCCGATGGTGGGCGACGCCGTGAGGTAGCCGCTTTGCCGGCCCGTTGCAAGATTCCTCTGGCTCTCTGGCGCTGCGCCACCGACGGACCGCTCTTCAGCCGTCCTCATTGCCGCGCAACCAGTCCGTCTGCCGCCTTTCCTTCTTGGTCGGGCGCCCGCTACCGATGTCGCGCACCGGCAGGACGGCGTCGGGAAGCATCTCCGCCTTGGGCGGCGGCGGCGGCGACAGGTCCTCGTAGAGCAGGCGCGCTTCCTCTGCCGGACCGCGCCTCGTCCCGGTATCGCGAACCTTGTAGACAAGGATTCTGCGCTCGACCGTGATCGTGAGCGTATCGCCGACGCGAACCATATCGGCGGCCTGATCGGTCTTCTCGCCGTTGATCCTTACCCGCCCGGCTTGCGCCAGCTTGGCGCCGAGCGAGCGCGACTTGATCACGCGCGCGAAGAACAACCATTTGTCGATACGCTGACGTCCGTCGGACAAGGCTACTTCTTGAGCTGGTCGCGCAGCGCGGCAAGCTTGGCGAAGGGCGAGTCCGGGTCGAAGCGGACCGGCGCCTCCTCGCGCGGCTTGGGACGCGGCTGGAAGGCCGGCTTCTCGCCGTTGCGGTGCGGCTGCCCGTCCGGGCGTTTGTCGCGGCCATCGGGACGACGACCCTCGACGGCGGACTTGTCGCCGGGCTTGCCCTTGTAGCGGCTGCGGTCGAAGCGCGGCTTGGCCGGCTGCTCGGCCTTTGCCTCGCCTGGCTTGGTTTCGGCATTGCGGTCGTCGCGGCGGAACCGGTTCGGCCCGGGCTTGCGCTCGCCGGCGTCGACACGCGCCTCGCCAGGCTTTCCGCCGCCACGCGGCCGGTTGCCGTCACGGCGATGCCGCTGCTCGAAGCGGGCGGGACGCCACAGCAGGATCGGCTTCGGCGCTTCGGCGGGGGTATCGCTCTGAAGCGGGGTTTCCTTGTCCACAGCCTGTGAGCCTGAGCCGGCGCGTTCGGGCTGGACGGTGATGTCGGTATCGACAGGGGGCGACGCATCGTCCGACAGCGTGGCGAGAACGAGCCCGTCAGCCGCCTCAGAGGCCGGGGTCGCTTCCAGATGCTCCGCGGAAGGTGACGTGTTCCCTTCGGGCGCTTCCGGAGCCGAGGTTGGCGCAGCAACCTCGGGCGACGCGGCCTGTGCGGCGGTCTCGGTCGCGACAGCCTCGGCAGGAGTTTCAGCCGGTGCCGCCTCAACGGGAGATTCGGCCAATGCCATTTCGGCAGGAGTCTCCGCAGCGGCCGCCTCGAAGCCGGACTCGGCGGCAGTCTCGGTCTGATCGCCGTCCTGGACCGCCGCAGGGGCGCTGTCGGCGGCAGCTTCCGCAGGTGCTTCGCTATCGGCTGCGGCCGTGGCTGCGGCTGCCTCCGCGGCCTTGGCTTCAAGCGCGGCGGACTTGTCAGCGGCGGCCTTGGCCACGGCCTCGCGAACCGCCCCATCGATCGCCTCCAGCCGCGCCTTCACGTCGGCAGCCGGCTTCGGCTCGGCGCGGTAGCCCAGCCCCTTGAGTATCTCCTCGATGTCCTCGCCATTGGCGCCGAGGATGGACATCATCGCCGGCGTCACCAGGAATGCGCTGCCGTCGAACCCGCCATCGGGCCTGGCCGCAACGCCGGGCTTCCAGGACAGAGCGGGCCGGATCAGATCGGCAAGCCGCTCGAGAATGTCGACGCGCACGGCGCGCCGCCCGAGAATGCGGTACCCGGCAAGCCGGTAGAAGGTCGTGTCGAATGTCGGATCCACCACCACCGACGTGCGTCCGGCGGCCAGCGAATGAACGACGTCGCCAAAGCCCGGCCGGTCCTTGCCATCGGTCTTCAACGCCCACAGGAGCGTGACGATACCGGCAGGAGCAGGCTTGAGGAGCGTCGGAACGAAGATGTGGTAGGCGCCGAAACGCACGCCGAGCCGGCGCAGCGCCGCTCGTCCGTCCTGGTCGAGCGACTTGATGTCCTCGGCGATGTCGCGCCTGTTCAGGAGGCCAAAGTTCTCGACGAGCTGGAACGCGATGCCGCGTGCGATGCCGGTCAGCTGGTCGGCGTTCTTCAGGTCGAGCAGCGGCTTCAGCAGCGTTTCGATCTGGAAGTTGACGAAGCGTTCCGCACGTGCGGCGACCTTGTCGCGGGCGGGGCCAGTCAACTGCTCGTCAGCGAGCAGGATCACACGCGGCTTCAGCGCATCCTCGGTCGAAGTCAGCGTGCCGATGGGAGCGCCGATCCAGCGCAGCGTGCCGTCCGAGCCGAGTGCGATATCGTTGTTGCCGGATGCGGAGAACCGTTCCGCGCGCGTCTCGAATTCCGCGGCGAGCGCGCGCTGCGCGGCTGCCTTGATTGCCTTGCCATCCTCGCCGGCCGCACTCTGGTCGGCCGTGAAGCGGAAGCCCTGCAGATCGCCGACATGGTGGCCTTCGACGATGACGGTTCCGGTAGCGCTGATTTCGGCTTCAAGCATCGTGTTTTCTCTAAGGCGGCGCATGAGGACGGAAGTCCTGCGGTCTACGAAGCGTTTCGTCAACCGCTCATGCAGCGCATCCGACAATCTGTCTTCGATCTCGCGCGTTTTTTCCTGCCAGTGTACCTGATCGGCAAGCCAGCCCGGCCGGTTCGAGACATAGGTCCAGGTGCGGATCTGGGCGATGCGCTGCGACAGCGTATCGATGTCGCCATCGGTGGAATCCGCCCGGCGCACCTGTTCGGCCATGTAGTTTTCGTCGACATGCCCGCGCCGGACCAGATCGAGATAAATGGAACCGACGAGCTCGGAATGCTGCGCCGGCGCGATACGGCGGTAGTCGGGAAGCGAGCACACGTCCCACAGCGTGGCGACGCGCTGGCGCCCGACGGCGAGGTCGCGGATCTCCGGATCGCGCGCCATCTGCTCCAGCGCCTGGACGTCGACGGCGGGCAGAGCGCGCGTCAGCCCCTCGACCAGCGCGACGGTCTCGATCGACCGCTTCAGCGCATCGATGCTGGCGAAGTCGAACTGCGCGGTGCGCCATTGCAGCACCTTCACCGGATCGAACTCGTGCGCTTCGATGCGCGCCACAAGCGCGTCGTCGAGCGGATCGACCTGGCCCGTGACGCCAAAGGTTCCGTCGCGCAGATGCCGCCCGGCGCGGCCGGCGATCTGGCCGAGCTCGGCTGCAGAGAGATCGCGGAATTGGAAGCCGTCGAACTTGCGGTTCTGCGCGAAGGCGACGTGGTCGACGTCGAGGTTGAGCCCCATGCCGATCGCGTCCGTCGCCACGAGATAGTCGACGTCGCCGGACTGGTAGAGCGCGACCTGCGCATTGCGCGTGCGCGGCGAAAGCGCTCCCAGCACGACCGCTGCACCGCCGCGCTGGCGGCGGATAAGCTCCGCGATCGCATAGACCTCCTCGGCCGAGAAGGCGACGATCGCCGAGCGGCGCGGCAGCCGCGTCAGCTTCTTGGACCCGGCATAGGCGAGATGCGACAGGCGGGGACGCGTCACCACCGAGATACCGCGCAAGAGCTTTTCCAGAATGCCGCGCATGGTGGCGGCGCCCAGGAGCAGCGTCTCCTGGCGCCCGCGCAGATGCAGGATGCGATCGGTGAAGATATGTCCGCGCTCGAGATCGCCGGCGAGCTGGATCTCGTCGATGGCGACGAAGGCTGCGTCCGTCTCACGCGGCATCGCTTCCACGGTGCAAACCGAATAGCGCGCACCCACCGGCACGATCTTTTCCTCGCCCGTGATCAGCGCGACCTTGGAGGCGCCGATCTTTTCGCAGACGCGGCCATAGACCTCGCGAGCCAGCAGCCTGAGTGGAAGGCCTATGACGCCGCTCTCATGCGCGACCATGCGCTCGATGGCGAGGTGGGTCTTGCCGGTGTTGGTCGGACCGAGGACCGCGGTCACGTCGCGGCCCGACAGTACCAACGGGTCATTCTGCTTCTGGTGGAGATTCATCGGAGCAGAACGCTGCCTTTCTGGCTGGCCATGGCCCCGACAGGGTCACCGGCCGCTTTGCGTGCGCAGGAAACCCTGCGCACGCACCGACAGATAGGGGCTGCAGGGCCAAAACGGAAGGGAAGAGTTGCCGCAGATCGAATCTGGAACGTCACCGGAACGAAACGGCTACGAATCGCTGACTCGCGGCGATTCAGGTTTTGTTCCGGGCTACATGTAGCCGAGGGGGCTGGGTGCCTCACCACATGCAGAATCGAATTCCGGGACCATGGCCCCCGAGCAGGACGACGCCCGCGCGGCGCTGACACACAAAATTCCGGTATTGCCCCGCCCCGACCCGTTGGCCCGATTGAAAGTCCGCCAATTCGCTGGGTAGAAAGTCCTGTCGGTAATAAGGAGGGTAATTACCATGACGAAACGACTTTTTGCTGAACTACTTGGCACGTTCTGGCTCGTCTTCGGGGGCTGCGGAAGCGCTGTCCTTGCCGCCGGGTTTCCTGAACTGGGCATCGCCTTCGTGGGCGTGTCTCTCGCCTTTGGCCTGACCGTTCTCACCATGGCCTACGCGGTGGGCGGCATATCCGGCGGCCATTTCAATCCGGCCGTCTCGGTCGGCCTGTTCGTCGCCGGCCGCTTCGACGGCAAGGTTCTCCTGCCCTACATCGTCGCGCAGGTCATCGGCGCGATACTTGCCTCGACCGTTCTCTACCTGATCGTCTCCGGAAAGGCGGATTTTGCCGGCATCGGCGGCTTTGCCACCAATGGCTATGGCGAGGCGTCGCCCGGCGGGTTCAACATGACGTCGGCGCTCATCATCGAACTCGTGCTGACCTTCATGTTCCTGATGATCATCCTGGGCTCGACCACCAAGCGGGTACCGCCCGGTTTCGCACCTATCGCCATCGGCCTTGGCCTGACGTTGATCCACCTGATCTCGATTCCGGTCACGAACACCTCGGTCAACCCGGCGCGCTCGACGGGTCCGGCGCTGTTCGTCGGAGGATTGGCGCTGCAGCAGCTCTGGCTGTTCTGGCTGGCGCCGATTGTTGGTGCCGCGATCGCCGGCGTCGTGCACCGCTCGATGCTTGGCGACGATTGACGGTCACAACCATGAACGCAAAACGGCGCCGCTCGGGCGCCGTTTTTTCTGGAGCCTTGCGATCACCACGGCCAGGCCAGAAACTCCTCGCCATCGCCGCCGACACTGACCACGTCGCCAACGACGACGGTCGTGACGATCATGTCGGGATGCAGCTGATAAGCGAGGCCGGTGACCTGCTTCCAGCCCGAGGGGCTTTCCTCCGGAGCGGCAAAAACCTTGCTGCCGACCGCGAACTCCGGCGGGACCATCCCGCTCTCGAAGACATAGAACGGCGCCATTCCAGGCGCCTCCGTGAAACCGACCACATATCGCATGACTGTTCTCCTGACGAATCAGCAGAACAAACGGCTGTCCTCGCCTGCCGTTCCCTGGCCGGTTGCCAATCGGTCAGGCGAAATACTGCCCGCCATTGGCCGATATGGTCGAGCCGGTGATGAAGCCGGCATCGTCGGACGCCAGGAAAAGGACGCAGCGCGCGATCTCTTCCGGCTCGCCGAGGCGGCCGACCGGGATCTGCGGGATGATGCGCTCGGCAAGCACCTTTGCGTCGATCGCCTTGACCATCTCGGTGCCGATATAGCCGGGACAGATCGCATTGACGGTTATGCCCGCCCGCGCTCCCTCCTGTGCCAGCGCCTTGGTGAAGCCGATGTCGCCGGCCTTGGCGGCGGAGTAGTTGGCCTGCCCCGCCTGGCCCTTCTGGCCGTTGATGGACGAAATGTTGATGACGCGGCCGAACTTGCGGTCGCGCATGCCCGTCCACAGCGGATGGGTCATGTTGAAAAGGCCGGAAAGGTTGGTGTTGATCACTTCGCCCCATTGCTGCGGCGTCATCTTGTGGAACATGGCATCGCGGGTGATGCCGGCATTGTTGACCAGTATGTCGACAGGCCCGAGATCGGCCTCGACTTGGCTGATGCCGGCGGCGCAGGCATCATATTCCGCCACCGACCATTTGTAGACCGGGATGCCGGTCTCGGCCTTGAACTTCTGGGCCGCTTCGTCGTTGCCGGCATAATTGGCGGCAACAGAGTAGCCCGCGTTCTTGAGTGCGATCGAAATCGCGGCGCCGATGCCCCGTGTACCACCCGTGACGATTGCCGTTCTGGCCATGATGTCCCTCCTCCTCGCAGACCTTGTGTCTGTCCGTTTCCCTGCCCTGGTCTTCGACCGGCGCGTAAGCCGCGCGCTACTTGATTGCCGGTATATTGATGATCTCGCAAGCGACCTGCTGCTGCGTTTCGGTGTTTGTCTCACTCATCGCGGCCGTGACGATCCCGTCGCTGAACGCATCCGCCTCCGTCCCGGACATGCCGACTTTTCCTAGTTGTTCGCGCGCCAGCTGCCTTGTGTCTTCCAGAACCTCCGGTCGCTTGAGGTAGCTGCTGCAGATCGCGGCGGAGCCCACCATCATCTCCATCGCGTCCTTCATTTCCTGCAGAGTCTGAGCCGTGGCGGGCGACCAGGTCGCATGGGTCAGAAACAGCATCGAAGCCAGGAGAAGCGCGGCTTTGCGGCCGCGCTGCATTTTCGGGCGAATGACAAGGTCGAAGCTGCTCATGCTGCGCACTCCCGATGATCGCGCGACGTTGGTCTTTTCCTAGAGCGCCTCGATACACATGGCGACGCCCATGCCACCGCCGATGCACAGCGTCGCAAGCCCCTTCCTGGCGCCGCGGCGGCGCATTTCGTAGACCAGCGTGTTGAAGATGCGCGCCCCCGACGCGCCGATCGGGTGGCCGATGGCGATCGCCCCGCCATTGACGTTCACGATCGAGGTATCCCAGCCCATGTCCTTGTTGACCGCGCAGGCCTGCGCGGCGAAGGCCTCGTTGGCCTCGACGAGCTCGAGGTCGGATACCGACCAGCCCGCCTTCTTCAGTGCCTTGCGCGATGCCGGGATCGGGCCCGTGCCCATGATCTGCGGATCGACACCCGCGGTTGCCCAGGACACGATGCGCGCCAGCGGCGTGATGCCCCGACGCACCGCCTCTGCCTCGGTCATCAGGAGGGCAGCCGCCGCCCCGTCGTTGATTCCGGACGCATTGCCGGCCGTGACCGTGCCTTCCTTGTCGAACACCGGCCGCAGCTTGGTCATCGAGTCGAGCGTCGCGCCGTGGCGGATATACTCGTCCTGGTCGACGATCACGTCGCCCTTGCGCCCCTTCAGCGTGACGGCGACGATCTCGTCCGTGAACTTGCCGGCCTTCTGCGCGGCCTCGGCCTTGTTCTGCGACGCGACCGCGAACTGGTCCTGCTCGTCGCGCGTAAGCTGCCACTTACGCGCGACATTTTCCGCGGTGTTTCCCATCGGATAGCCGTAGAATGCGTCCGTAAGTCCATCCTTCATCATCGTATCGATGAGCTTGAAGTCGCCCATCTTCACGCCCGAGCGCAGGTGCTGGGCATGCGGCGCCATCGACATCGATTCCTGGCCGCCGGCGATGATGATCGTTGCGTCGCCCGCGGCGATCTGCTGCATACCGACGGCAATCGCCCTGAGGCCTGAGCCGCACAGCTGGTTGAGGCCCCAGGCCGTCGCTTCGTCCGGAATGCCGGCGGCGCGCGCCGCCTGTCGCGCCGGGTTCTGGCCCTGCGCTGCCGTCAGGATCTGGCCGAGGATGACTTCGTCGACCTCGCCGGCCTCGACGCCGGAACGCGCCAGAACCTCCTTGATCACCACGGATCCGAGCTCATGGGCTGCTGTGGAACCGAAGGCGCCATTGAAGGACCCGACGGGGGTGCGGGCCGCACTGGCGACCACGATTGCATTTGAAGCGGCCATTTTCATCTCCAGACCTGTTGGGCTACAGCCATTCTGCGGCTCTGTTGCTGCCGTTTCTTGACCTTTCCGCCATTTCTGTCAAACCGGAAAATAGGCTTAGAGCGGTGGGCTCCCGCCCATAACCGGCCCTCGCCACGCCTATGCTGCGCAGCATTTTCTTTACCGCAGCGCGTCTCGGCAATCCCGCACTGCACAAACCGCTTGGAAATGTCGCGCCTTTGCGCTTATCCTCTGTCCAACGATAATGGCGGCCCGCGGCGCTTGCGCAAGGCCGGTGGCCCGGGGAGGACTGTCATGGCCACGAAAAGCGAACCGGTTGTCATCAAGAAATACGCCAACCGACGCCTCTACAATACGGGCACCTCGACCTATGTGACGCTCGAAGACCTCGCCGAGATGGTCAAGAGGGGCGAAGAATTCACGGTGCAGGACGCAAAGTCCGGCGACGACATCACCCATCCGGTGCTGACCCAGATCATTTTCGAACTCGAGAACAAGGACGGGCAGAACATGCTGCCCATCCCCTTCCTGCGCCAGCTCATCGCCTTCTATGGCGATCACATGCAGATGATCGTGCCGAGTTTCCTGGAACAGTCGCTGACGGCTTTCGCCAAGGAGCAGGAGCGCTTTCGCGAGCAGTTGAAGTCAACCTTCGGCAAGGCGCCGATGGACGTCATGAAGATGGCCGCGCCGATGAAGGCGCTGGAGGACCAGACCCGCCGCAACATGGAGCTCTTCCAGAACGCCATGCGCATGTTCACACCGTTCCCGGGTGGCGTTCCGGGCACCGCTCCGACCGCCGAACCGGCCAAGAAGGAAGGCTCCGACAAGGCCGACGACCTCGTTGAGCTCAAGGAGCAGATCGCCGCCATGCAGAAGAAGATCGACAGCATGGGGTGAGCCGCCGGTTCGCCGGAGGCAGACGAAAAGCCAGCGACTTGGCTTTTCGGGCGACGAACCCCCCCCCCCGGAGGCCTAGCGAAGGGCCGGGGCCGAACTTCAGCGGACGGCGGCGGGACTCCGCGAAACAGCAGGGAAACGCCAAACTCCCGATGATCCGATTTTTCGACGGCGAGCCCAGCCATGGGATCAATCTCGTGCACTCCGTCTCTTGTTCCTGCCAACCCTGAAAAGGCCAGCCATGCTGACACTCACCGCAGCCCGAACGATCATCGCCACCGCTTTCGCCAAGGCCAAGGAGCTAGGGCTAAAGCCGCTCGGTGTTTCGGTCCTCGACGCGGGTGGCCATCTCGTCGCCTTCGAACGGCAGGATGGCGCGTCGTTCCTGCGCCACGAGATCGGGGCGGGCAAGGCGTTCGGCGCGCTGGCGCTTGGCATGGGCGGCAGGATGGTCACCAAGCACGCGATGGAGCGGCCGCACTTCATGCAGGGCCTGTCGGGGGTTTCCGGTGGGCGGGTCGTCCCTGTTCCGGGCGGCGTGCTGATCCGTGATGCAGAGAACGCCATCGTCGGCGCGGTGGGCATATCGGGCGACACCTCCGACAATGACGAGACCTGCGCCGTGGCCGGCATCGAAGCCGCCGGCTTCACCCCGGAGCCATGATCGGCCTCCCGTTCTGGAAGGGTTTGGCAGGCGTATAGCCGCAGCCTTGACCTGAGTCAACGACACGCCGGGCGCACGAAGCTTCTGTGATCCCAGATCGTCACATGGGGTTGACGGTCACGGATGATCCCTGATCGCCGGGATCGGCTGTGGTGGCCTGGGGAGGGTAGGGTAGTGTCTGTGTGGTGGCGCACGGCAGCGGTCCTGGGGCTGCTGTTGCTTGGTGGATGTGCGCATGGCGCTGGGCAGGGCAAGGCGAATGATGGGCCGGAATGCTCCGGCGATCCGCTCGCTGCCTGCACGAGACAGCCCGAGCGCTACCCGGCCCTCCTGGTCGGCCTGGCCGATCCGGTTGCTCCCTTGGTGGGCAGAACGATCGCGCAGGTCAAGTTCCGCAAGGGATACCTAGCGGCAGACGAGGCCGCGCAAGGCCTGCTCGCCGCAAAGCTCAAGCCGCTCGATGTCGTTCTGGTCAGCTCGAAGGGACGGCTGACTGGCAATGCGATACCGGGATTGTTCACGCACACGGTGATCCATATCGGGTCGGAAGCCCAGCTCAAGCGGCTGGGGCTCTGGAACAGCCCCAAAATCAGACCCTACCAAGCGGAGATCAGCGCCGGAAAGTCATTCATCGAGTCGGACAGGAAGGGCGTTCATCTTTCCAGCATCGATCAGGTCATCGACACCGACAGGGTCCTGGTGCTCAGGCCGCGGATCCGCGACAGCGCCTGGATGCGCAAGTCGCTGTGCGGTCTCTTCGGACATGTCGGCTCCCGCTTCGACTTCCGTTTCGATGCCGGCGAAACAAACCGTCTCTACTGTTCGGAACTGGCATTCCACGTGCTGCCGGAACTGGGCCTGCCGGTTCGCCGCCTCTATGGCCGCGATGTCGTGCTCCCGGATGACATCGCGGCAACCGGGCTGACACCACGCACCAGGCTGGCATTCGCTCTTTACATCAGCGGCGGCCCCGAGGGCTGGACGAATGCGCCACGGGGGACCGCTGTCTCCGATCTTGTGGCGCAGTGGCGGAAATGACGGCTGGAAAGCCAGGCGGTCGCGGGCGTGAGGGCCCTTCCTGCGCTCCCTGGCGGGGCGCTATGCTGGCAGGGCTCGCCTTCGCAACACTGACCTCCTGTGCCAATCCGTGGATACCGGGGCCTGGGGCGACATTCGCGCACAGTCCGGTCCAGCGCGAGAACAAGCCATCCCATCTCGTCGTCGGCAACTATTGCGGCTATGGCACCCGCCAGGGCGACCTGTCGGCCAAGCCGCTGGATCGGCTCGATGCCGCCTGCCTTGAACACGACGCCTGTTTCATCGCCGGGCGTGATCACTGCAGCTGCAACAATGAGCTGGTCATGGCCGCCAAGGCCATCATCGCCGACCCGCGAACCGGGTCCGCCCTGCGCGCCCGCGCCCGGATCATTCGCGACTTCTTTCTGGCCATGACGCCCGTCTGTTCGCTGTTTCCGCACGGCATCATGCCGCCGCGCAAGCAGGATGTCCTGAAGACGCGCTACCGGGGCCAGGGCACAGGCGCATGATCCGTTGCCGCTTGTTCATCCTCGGTGTCCTGACTGCGGCGCTCGGCCTGGCAACGGGTTGCGCCAGGGACATGAGCGGGCTTGCATCGATTGCAGCCGACCTGTCGGCGGCGCAAGGCAGCAGCGCCGAGGACACCTACATGCGCCATCTCGGTGCCTTGGTCGCGCAAGACGGGCTTACGCGCTTCGACCTGCTCAATGGCATTGGAGCCCGACACAAGCCGGAAAGGCTGCCGAGCGGGCCGGTTGCAACGCAGCGCAAACAGCTCGCGGCGCTCGCCGCACCAGCGGCCAGTTCGCGTGGGGTGGCTGCAGACGGAGAATCTTCCGGTGAGCACCGCTTCACCGATCCGTGGCGAACCTCCCGGCAGACGCTCTATCTTGCCCCCGCAAACCCGGACTCCGGAACCGGGCCGTTCACCTTCTCGGGACTGCAGTCCCGCGATATCGAGATACAGATCGTGGCTGCAAGCAAGCAGGCCTATCGCCTTACCCTGGTCTGCGACGGTTCGACGGAGGTCGTCGGACCGGGCGGCTTGGCCCGCCATCCCCCAGGACGTCGCTTCACCCTCGCGTCTCGATCGCGCGATCGCAGGGACAAGCCAGTCATCCTGCGCCCGGGCAACGACACGACCCGATGCGAGGGGCAGGCATCCTTCGCGCAGGGCTCGCGCATGGTGACGCTGCTTCGCGAGGAAATCGCTCACCCGGCACTGGCCACTTTCGACGCCCGCTTCGATGTCTGCCGCGTGCCCGACGATGCACGCGCCACCCGGCTCGAAAGGGTGTTTTATTCCGATCGCTGGCTGTCCCAGACCTGTCCCTTCGCGCTTGGGAAAACAGCTCTCCTGACCGATGAGCGGGACGCGTTCAATGCCAAGGTCGAGGCGCTGCTGGGCGCCGGATTGTCGGACCGGTTTCTCGATGCCGGCGATCCGGAACTGCCGCTCGACTTCTCCCGGGCGCCAAAGCTGTCGCTGATCATCGTATCCTATCTCGACATCAAGGCCGACTTCTCCGGACGGATCCTCGACCGCCTGTTGCGGTTTCATGCCGGCCGCGGCGCCACGATCCGCATCATCGCCTCGCGCGTGCTCGTCCGGGACAAGGACAGCGCAATGCTGGAGAGGCTGGCGGCAGACCACCCGAACGTACAGTTCAAGACCTTCAGCTGGATCCCCCCGCGTGCCACGACGCTCGGCGAAAGGCTGTCGCGCTTCCACAAGGTCCATCACACCAAGCTTCTCGCGGCCGTATCCTCCGAGCCCGGGCGCTCTGTCGCCATTCTTGGGGGCCGCAACATCCATGACGGGTTCCTGTTCCACGAACCGGTCGACCTGTCGCGCTATCCCGCACTCCAGCAATATGGCCGCAACCGCGGACTGACGCTCAATTACTACTCGAACTGGCGCGATCTCGACGTTGCGCTGCATGACGATGCCGCGGTGCGCGCGCTTACCGCCCACTTCTCGACGCTCTGGTTCGACGATGCGCGGACCCATGTCGCCCGCCCATTCAGCGCGGCCAGTTCGGGCGGAAGGGTGTCGCACAATGGCGTGGCCCGGCACTTCATATCGGTACCCTACGCGGATGGACGCGCGCTCGAGTCCTATTATGTCGATCTCATCGACGCGGCGGACCGGTCCATAGAGATCGTCAACCCCTACCTCAACCTCACGCCCAGCCTGGGTGCGGCGATCGAGCGCGCGGTCTCGCGCAGCGTCACCATCACGATTGTCGGGCGTGTCGATCTGAGGGGCGATCTCGGCGGCGACATGGTGACGGCGCTCAACGAGGACTTCGTATCAAAATATGCGGACCGCATCGCCATCTACGACTACAAGGATACCGAGCTCCTGCTGCACGCCAAGATCCTGCTGATCGACGGCAGGCTGGCTACGGTGTCATCCGTCAACTTCAACAATCGAAGCTTCATTCATGACAACGAGAACGGCCTGACCACGCTGGATGCGCCCTTCTATCGCCGCGTCAAGACGGTCTTCGACACCTATCGGGCCGCAGCCCAGCCGGTCGAGGTTCGCGCCGTTCCGCTCGCCTGGCGGTTGCTGTTTACCAGCAAGATGGTGCGCGAAGCCCTGTGAGCCTCGCACCGCACCGCTCAGCTCAGATTGACGTCGCGGCCGGCCGAGCGCAGCGACACGGAGAAACCGGCGAGCACGTCGATCAGGGTGATGATCATCAGCGTGAAGAAGACGGGGTGCGCGGCACCCCTCACCATCAGGAACTCGATCAGGAAGGCGACGAAGACGAAGGTCGACAGCAGATGATCGACGATCGATGCGTTGGACGTGCGCGTCGACTTCACGATCTCGACGAAGAACAGCACGAGAGCAATGACGATCAGGAGGATGCCGAGCGTCATCGAGAACACGCCGCCCGACATCATGTTGATGGAGAACAGTTCGGTTGCCCAGGGATCGCCGTTCGGTCCGCTGCCGAAGACGCCAGCAAGGCCCAGATTGTAGAGGAGGAACGGAATGATCAAGAGTGGGACCATGGTCAGCATGTCGGTTCTCCTCCAGTCACATCGGCGCCTGCGACCGGGCATGCCTTGCCCGTCGCTGTGCCGGCGCCACTCTTAGCGCAAAAAAAGACCGGCGCGAGGCCGGTTCTTTTCAAAGTCGATCAAGGAAAGCGGGATCAGCTCTCCTTGGGCTCCAGCACCTGACGGCCGCGATACATGCCGGTCTTCAGGTCGACATGGTGCGGACGGCGCATTTCGCCGGAATTCTTGTCCTCGACATAGGTCGGGGCCTTCAGCGCATCGGCCGAACGGCGCATGCCGCGCTTGGACGGCGATGTTTTTCTCTTTGGCACAGCCATGGAATTGCTCCATCTCTTCGGTCATAGGCCCGGACTGCTCTCGGGCCTTTGAAGAGCCGAACGTCACGGACCGTGATGTGAAAGTCGGCGAGCCTATACACCGCAATCCCGGCATTGACCAGCGCTGCCGCCGATTTTTTTTGGGCGGGTGCCGATGACGACGTCAGTCGACGCAACCGACATAGTCCCCGGCCTGCGCGGCGCGGCGCTGGATCGTGCTCGCGAGCCTTTTGAGGCCCGCCGAAGGCTTGGCCGGATTGCGTTCGGCGGGATTGGGCAGCGTCACTGCCATCAAGGCCGCCTGTCGTGCCGTGAGCTTTGCCGCCGCAACGCCGAAGTGATGCTGCGCGCCCGCCTCGATGCCGTAGACGCCAGGAGCCCATTCCGCGATGTTGAGGTAGATTTCGAGGATCCGCCTCTTGGGTAGCACGAGGTCGAGATAGACCGCGTAGGGCAGTTCGATCAGCTTGCGCAGCGTGCTCAACGGACGATGCCACAGATAGAGGTTCTTGACCGTCTGCATGGTGATGGTCGAGGCGCCGCGCGTCGCCTCGCCGGCCAGCGCATCGTCGATGACCACCCGCAACTCGCCGAGATCGACGCCCATGTGGCGGCAGAACTGCCCGTCCTCCGACATGATGACGGAATGCGAGAGCACCGGTGCGATGTCGTCGATCGCCACCCACTGCCTGTCGTAGCCGCGCAGCGTGGCAAGGTCCTTGATCATCAGGGTGGAGATGGGGTGGACGAAGGAAGGGTAGTAGAAGACGGTCAGGATGACGGGCACCAAACCGAGGGCAACGAGAATAAGGACGGCTCGCACGACCCAGAAACGGATGCCGCGGCGCGTCCGGACCCTGCCCTTTCCTGCCAAATCCTTTTCCTCGAGTTCGGGTTGAATGATCTCTTCGTCCAAGCCGCCTGCCTCGTTGCTCTCCTGAACGGCATAATGGCGCTTGGCGGCAAGCGCAATGTCCCGGCCCGGGCCGCTTGACCGTCGCGCGCTTTGCCGTAAACGGTGCGCGCATGAGCGAGATCGACGCAATCGCCTTCGCGGCAAGGCTGGACTACCGCGCCCGCAGCGTGGAAGCCGTGCTGCGGGACGCGCTCGACGCGCGGCTGCTGGACGGCGAGATCGCGCGGCCTGCCACCCTGTTTGCCGCCATGCGCCACGGAGTGCTGAACGGCGGCAAGCGGTTGCGGCCCTTCCTGGTGATGGAGAGCGCCGACATGCTCGGCCACGGCGGAGACGCTGCCTGCCGCGTCGCAGCCGCGCTCGAATGCGTACATTGCTACTCGCTGATTCATGACGATCTGCCGGCGATGGATGACGACGACCTTCGTCGCGGCCAGCCCACCGTGCACCGTGCCTTCGACGAGGCAACGGCCATTCTGGCAGGCGACAGCCTGTTGACCTTCGCCTTCGACATCATCGCCAGCGATGCGACGGACCTGCCGCCGCAGATCAGGACGCAGCTTGTCCTCGGACTTGCGCGGGCAGCCGGGGCCGGCGGCATGGCGGGTGGCCAGGCGCTCGATCTCGCCGCCGAGAGGCAGGCGCCCGACGAGGAGGGCATCATCCGCCTCCAGGCGATGAAGACCGGAGCGCTGATCCGCTTTGCCTGCGAGGCTGGCGCTATCATTGCGGGCAGCAGTCCCCCGGACCGTGAGCGACTTTCGGAATTCGGTTCGGCGATCGGGCTTGCCTTCCAGCTTGCCGACGATCTGCTCGACGTCACGGCGACAGCGGCGGCCATGGGCAAGGCGACCGGCAAGGACGCGGCGGCGGGCAAGGCGACGCTGGTCGCGCTGCACGGCGCCGACTGGGCGCGTCGGCAGCTTCGCGGACTGGTGGCGCAGGCGCATGACCTTCTCGCCCCCTATGGCGAGCAGGCGGCGACGCTGAAGGCCTGCGCGACCTTCATCGCCGAGCGTGAGAATTAGCGTCACCGGTTCCTGAGCACGATGCAGGCGCCGCCGGCCTGGCGCAGCGCGGCGCAGATCTGGTCGGCGTCGGACCGTTTCGACGCGCCGATGCGCACGGCATAGATGCCGCGCCTGCCGATCGGCGAACGCACCCGGCTGACGACCGGCTCATGCGCCTTCAGCACCTTGAACCGGCCCTTTAGCCGCTGCCACTGACGTATCGCGGCAGAACGCCGGAAATTGCCGGCGACCTGGATGCCCCAGGGCTTGGTGTGGAGGCTGGCCATGGCAATGGTGGCTGCCGAGATGGTGCGCAGCCGGCGGCAGGAGGCGGAAAAATCCGCCTTCGGGTCGAGCGGCCTGATCGTCCCGGCATAGGTGACGTCGGAAAAACTGTCGGCGGGCTCGCCCATGATGTCCAGCACATAGTTCTCGGTCTCGAGCGGCAGGAACCCTCCTGAAGAGAGCCAGCGCGAGACGCGGCTTTCACCCGAGTTGTAGGCGGCTGCCGCCAGGCCGAGATTGCCGAAGCTCGCCTTCATCTCAGCGAGATAGCGCGCCGAGGCCGGGATCGCCTGCTCGATATCGAAGGAATCGGCCAGGCCGCGCATTTTGGCGGTCCCCGGCATGAACTGCGCGACGCCTTCGGCACCGGCCGGGCTGACGGCGTTCGGATCAAAACGGCTCTCCTTCCAGATCAGGCGGGCAAAGAAGTCGCGCGGCAGCCCGTTGAGGTCCGAATGATAGGCGATGAGATCGCAGATGCGGCCCGTGTTGACCGGCGGCGGGCCGAGCGCGGAGGAGGGTTCGGCGAATGCGCCAACAGGAAGTAGGCTGGCGATCGTTAGCGCTGCGGCGTACCCCCACCCCCTACCCCTCCCCACAAGGGGGAGGGAGGTCCTCAAGCGGCGCAGCGCTCCTGCGACCCGATCTAACGTGAAGCGAGAACGGCGAGGCCCCCCTCCCCCTTGTGGAAAGGGGTAAGGGGTGGGGGTGAGGGTCGACGCCGGGGGGCTCAGCGCCTACTCGGCTGCTTGGCTGGGCGCGCTGCCGGGGCGGCCGAAACGCGTCTCTATGTAGTCCGCGACCATCTTCTCGAAATCACGGGCGATGTCGGGACCCCGCAGCGTGGCGGCCTTCTTGCCGTCGACGAAGACGGGCGCCGTCGGCGTCTCGCCGGTACCGGGAAGCGAGATGCCGATATCGGCATGCTTGGATTCGCCCGGGCCGTTGACGATGCAGCCCATGACGGCGACCTTGAGGGTCTCGACGCCGGGATATTTTTCGCGCCAGACCGGCATGTTCTTGCGCAGATCGGCCTCGATGGTCTGGGCGAGCTCCTGGAAGACGGTCGAGGTCGTGCGACCGCAACCGGGGCACGCGGCCACCACCGGCACGAACTGGCGAAAGCCCATGGTCTGCAGGAGTTCCTGCGCCACCTGCACCTCGCGGGTGCGGTCGCCATTGGGCTCCGGCGTCAGCGAGATGCGGATCGTGTCGCCAATGCCCTGCTGCAACAGGATGCCGAGTGCTGCCGACGAGGCGACGATGCCCTTGGATCCCATGCCGGCCTCGGTGAGGCCAAGATGCAGCGCGTGGTCGGAACGGCCGGCGAGCGCGGCATAGACGGCGATCAGGTCCTGCACCGCCGAGACCTTGGCCGACAGGATGATCTTTTCACGCGGCAGCCCGATGTCCTCGGCCATTTGCGCGGAGATGAGCGCCGACTGCACGATCGCCTCGCGCGTTACCTCCTGCGCGGTCAGCGGAAAACCCTTCGCCTGGTTTTCGTCCATCAGCAGCGTCAGCAGCTCCTGGTCGAGGGAGCCCCAGTTGACGCCGATGCGCACCGGCTTGCCCCAGCGGATCGCCATCTCGACGATTGCCGCGAACTGGCGGTCCTTCTTGTCCTTGAAGCCGACATTGCCCGGGTTGATGCGGTATTTGGCGAGCGCCTCGGCGCAGGCCGGATGATCGGCCAGCAGCTTGTGACCGATATAGTGGAAGTCGCCGACCAGCGGGATGTTCAGGCCAAGGCGCTCCAGCCGCTCGCGGATGCGCGGCACGGCGGCAGCTGACTCGTCGCGGTCGACCGTGATGCGCACGATCTCCGAGCCCGCTCTTTGCAGCGCGGCAACCTGAGCGACCGTCTGGTCGATGTCGGCGGTGTCGGTGTTGGTCATCGACTGCACGACGACAGGCGCGCCGCCGCCGACCAGCACGCCGCCAATATCGACGCCGACAGAGCGGCGCCGCGCGAAAGCAGATGCGAAATAGCCGGTCATGGACCAAGCCTCTTGCCGGGAGAACTAGGCATTGAGGTGGCGGAGCGCGCGCTGGATGTCAATGGTGCGCCACACGGGAAGACCATGATGAAGCGGAAGTGACGGAGCGCCATCCTCAACCGATTGCGGACTTCGACGCTCGGACAATCCGTTCCCGAACATCGCCTTCGATAGGCTCGAAGACCGGCATGCTGTCTCTCAGTTGCTCTCCCTCGGGCGTATCGGCCATCAATCTCTCCGCGATCTCGCTTGGTGGGCGCTCAAGCAACTGATTCCAGAGCAGATAGTAGCGCCTCATCCTTGGGTTAGGCGCGATCTTCGATTGCAGATACCGTTTGCCGCTTTCGATCAGAGACGGCTTCTCTACCAGCCTGCGAGCTGTCTCGCAGGCATAGAGATATTTCAGTTTCTGGTTACGGTCGTAGAACTGCATCTCGCCGTGGGACTGCCACCTCCCAATATCGCCTTTTCACTCTGGACGCTTGTCCGTATGCCATCTGTCCCGGCACATCATATAGGCTCAGCCCCATCGATCCTAGGGCAATTGACGACGCAACAATGGCGCAGACTACCCCAGATCGACCGGCGTCTTGAGCTGCAGGCCAGGCTCCGTCCAGTCTGTCGGCCGCACGACGGTGCGGTGCACTTTCGGTGGCTCGGCGCCGCTGTGCAAAGCGCGGATCCGGTCGCCGACGCCCGCGTCGGCGCGCGTGGTGCGCTGGTTGTGGCGGACATAGTCGGTCCAGGTCGGAACATGGAACGTCTCGATCCACTGGTCGGGCTTTTCCGTGTCGCGCAGCAGTTCCCACTGCCGCGCCCCGTCACGGCGACGGATCCGGCGCCGCTCGTTCATCGCTTCGAGGAAGGCCTGCGTGTCCTCCTCGCGGATGATGTACTCGATGAGGATGACGACCGGCCCCGAGCGCGCCCGCAGGTCGAGCGCGACATCGGGCTGCTTCCAGCGGTTGAGCGGGTCGAGATTGTCGGCCGAGGCCTCCGGCAGGGCAAGGCGGAGCCCGATCGCAGCGCCGCCCACCATCAGCGCCGCCGCGGCAAGCAGGGCGACCGGCGTGCCGTATTCTTCGGCCGCCAGGCCCCATATCCAGCTGCCGAAGGCCATGCCGCCGAATGTGGCAGTCTGGTAGAGCGCCAGCGCCCGGCCAAGCACCCAGCGCGGCGTCGAAAGCTGCACTGTGACGTTGAACATCGACAGAGCCAGCACCCAGGATGCGCCGCCGATCACCATGCCGATGCCGGTAATCCAGGCGCTGGTGCTCAGCGCCGTGATGACGGCGCAGGCCGAGAAGCCAATGAAGGCCGCGCGTGCGACCGCCTCGTTGGACCAGCTCTCGCGGACCCGGCCGCCGAGGAATGCGCCGCCGACCGCCCCGACGCCGTAGCAGCCGAGCATCAGGCCGTAGAGCAGCGGCCCGCCGCCCGGCAGGTCGCGCGCGACGAGCGGCAGGAGCGAGAGGACGGAAATCGCGGTGAAGCCGAAGACAAGCCCGCGCAGGAGCACCTTTTCGATATGCGGCGACATGGCGACGTAGCGCAGTCCGGCGGTCATCGCCCGCCCGAGGCGTTCGGGCGGCAGCGTGTCGGGACGCGGCGGCGGCGTCCAGCGGCCAAGCACGAACATCAGCGCGAGATAGCTCAGCGCATTGACCGCGAATGCCGCAGCGGCACCCGCCGTCGCGACGATCAGGCCACCGACCGCCGGGCCGACGCTGCGCGTCAGGTTGAAGTTCACGCTGTTGAGCGCGACGGCGGCTGGCAGCACCGAGCGGGGCACCATGTCGCCCACCGACGCCTGCCAGGCCGGATTGTTCAGCGCCGTGCCGCAGCCGATGAGAAAGGTAAAGCCAAGCAGCAGCCATGGCGTGATCATCTGCGCATAGGCGAAGAAGGCGAGCATTGCGGATACGACCAGCATGAAGGCCTGCGCGATCAGCATGACCCGGCGCCGGTCGAACGTGTCGGCGATCGCACCGGACGCCAGCGAGAAGATCATGATCGGCAGCGCCGTCGAGGCCTGGACGAGCGCCACCATGTCCGCCGAGGTCGAGATCGACGTCATCAGCCAGGCAGCACCAACGGCCTGGATCAGACCGCCGAAATTGGATGCGAGGCTGGCGATCCAGACATCCCGGAACACCCTGTGTCGCAACGGTTCGAGTGGCGAGGCGCGGTCTGGCACCGATGGTGGTCTCCCTGTGGCCGCGACTGTGCCGAGCGCGCGGCCGCGGCAGCAATCCGAGCTCGGGCGACCCTCACCGCCGACCCTTCTATAGCGACCCGCAGCGCAGAGGAGAACCGCCGATCGGGCGGCGCAGCCATGTCCTCGCTCTGCCGATCAGCCAAGAGAACGCTTCACTTCTGCGCGACCATGTCTGTGCCCGGCGCCGCGGAAGGCTTATGTTGCATTGCAATATCATCGCTGCGACGCAATATTGTCGCCATGCAAGGAAGACGCTCATGACACCCAGAACCGCCGTCATCACCGGATCCACCTCGGGCATCGGGCTGGCCATAGCGAAAGGTTTTGCTTCCGAGGGCTGCAACGTCGTCGTGAACTCCTATTCCGACACGCCTTCCGACCATGCGGTGGCTGCGAAAATCGCAGCCGATCATGGCGTCAAGGCGATCTACGTGCAGGCCGACATGTCGAAGGGCGACCAGTGCCGCGCTCTGGTTGCGAAGTCTGCGGAAGCATTCGGCACGGTCGACATCCTGGTCAACAATGCCGGCATCCAGCATGTCGCGGCTGTAGAGGAGTTCCCAACGGACAAGTGGGACGCGATCATCGCCATCAACCTGACCTCGGCGTTCCACACCGCGGCAGCGGCCATTCCTCTGATGAAGAAGGCAGGCTCAGGGCGCATCGTCAACATCGCTTCGGCTCACGGCCTGATCGCCTCGCCGTTCAAGTCCGCCTATGTCTCGGCCAAGCACGGCATCATGGGCCTGACCAAGACGATCGCGCTGGAGCTCGCGACGACCGGCATCACCTGCAACGCGATCTGCCCCGGCTACGTGCTGACCCCGCTGGTGGAGGCGCAGATCCCCGACCAGATGAAGGCGCACAAGATGGATCGCGAGACGGTCATCCGCGAGGTCATGCTGGACAAGCAGCCGACGAAGCAGTTCGTGACAGTCGAGCAGATCGCCGCCACCGCGTCCTTCCTGTGTTCGCCGGCGGCGGCCCAGATCAACGGCACGCACATCTCCGTCGATGGCGGCTGGACGGCGGCGTAGCCAGCCATGACCAGCAACGGACAGGCGAGCAACAAACGGCCGATCAACGTCGCGCTGCAGGGCGGCGGGTCGCATGGCGCGTTCTCCTGGGGCGTGCTCGACCGGCTGATAGAGGACGGGCGGCTGGAATTTGCCGCCATTTCCGGGACCAGCGCTGGCGCGATGAACGCCGTGGCGCTGGCCGACGGCTGGGTGCGCGGCGGGCCGGACGGCGCGCGCGAAAAACTGCATGACTTCTGGCGGCCAGTCGCCCGCAACGGCCGCTTCAGCCCGATCCAGCGCACGCCATGGGACATGCTGCTCGGCAACTGGTCGGTCGAGAATTCGCCGGGCTACGCCTTCTACGAAGGCATGAGCCGGCTGTTTTCGCCCTATGTCGCCAACCCGCTCAACCTCAATCCGCTGCGCGACATCGTCGCCGAGCAGATCGACTTCCGCAATGTCGAGGCCTGCCATGCGATCAGGCTCTACATTTCGGCGACCAATGTCGAGACGGGCCAGTTGCGGGTCTTCACGCCGGACGAGATCACCCTCGACGTCATCATGGCGTCGGCCTGCCTGCCGCAGATCTTCCAGGCTGTGGAGATCGACGGCGCGCCCTATTGGGACGGCGGCTATGGCGGCAATCCGGCGATCTTCCCCTTCTTCAAGGCCAATGCCGTGGAAGACGTGCTGCTCGTGCAGATCAACCCGATCCTGCGCGAAGGCACGCCGAAAACCGCCAACGAGATCCAGAACCGCATCGACGAGATCACCTTCAACGCCGGCCTTTTGCGCGAATTCCGCGCCATAAAGTTCGTCAAGGAACTGATTGCCGACAAGAAGCTGCCGACGAGCGAGTTTCGTGACATCCGCATGCACCGGATCGACGCCGACGAGGCCTTCAAGGGATTGTCGGCATCGTCGAAGGTCAATGCCGAGTGGGCATTCCTGGAGTATCTGCGCGATCTCGGTCGCAGCGCGGCGACGGACTGGCTCGAGGCGAGTTTCGACAAGGTGGGGCATGAACCGTCGCTCGTCCTGTCCGACGAACTCGAGGACGAGCCGCACGTCAAGGCCCCGAAGCCCGCAACAAGACCAGGCAAGCATGTCCTCGACTTCATGGCGACGCGCAAGCGGCCGGGTGGCGGGCAGCGCCTGGGCTGAGCGTTACCGCAGGCCCAGACCGACAAGCGGGGATCCCGATGTGAGCCGTTCACGCGTCCAATGCAGTATATCTACCGGCCACTGCAATGACGGCGGCTTGAACACCATCCATCCTGCCATCATATGGTCAGCATTGATGGCAAGATAACGATTTCTGACTGTTTTCGCTGGTCCGCTTCGTATAGAGGTGCGGCGTAAATCCTGACCCGCATGTCGGGCCGGCCCACCGGCAGACGTCATTGTTGCAGGCTCAAAACGCCAGGGCATGGCGCGCAAGCACTCCGGATAGGCGAGAGATGGCAAAGTTCAGGTTCCACAAGATTGCGGCGTTGCTGGTTCTTGCTGGTTTCGTCGGCTGGACCGTCACGGGCGAGTTCTCGTCTGTTGGCAGCGCCGCCCCGGACGCGGAAGAGAAGACGGCCATCGTCGAAGCGCCAGCGCCTGTCCTGCGCACCGTCGCGGTGGTGACGCCCCCACGTATCCAGCATGCGCGCGCCATCCGAATTTCCGGTCAGACCGAAGCCGACAAGCGCGCCGTTCTGGCGAGCCGCGTCGCGGGCGTCATCGAGCAGTTGCCGGTCAAGCAAGGCGACCGCGTCAAGGCCGGCGACCTCATCCTGATGCTGGATGCGGAAGAAAAGACCGCGGCGGTCGACATGGCCAAGCAGGTTCTGGTGCAGCGCCAGGCGGAGACGACAGCCATGGAGCGGCTGGTCAAGACGGGCAGCATGGCCAAGCTCCAGGCCGACAATGCGCGTTCGGCGCTGGCAACCGCCCAATCCGAACTCCAGAGGATGCAGGCCGAACTCGATCGCAACGAGGTCCGGGCACCGTTCGACGGGCTCGTCGATCGCGTTCCGGTCGAAGCCGGCAGCGCGGTCATGGCCGGCACGGAAGTGGCGACCATCCTCAAGCTCGATCCGATCGTGGCGAAAGGCGAGGTGAGCGAACGCGATCTGCGCTTCACCAAGATCGGTGACGACGCCGAGGTCCGGCTGGTCAATGGCGATACGGTCACCGGCAAGGTGCGCTACATCAGCCGCGACGCGTCGGCGCAGACGCGCACGTTCCGCATCGAGATCGCCATCCCCAACGCCGACCGCACCATACCGGCCGGGATGACCGCCGAAATCCTGGTGCGCGCCGCAGCCGCCGACGCCGTGATCCTGCCGCGTTCCGTGGTGACGCTGAGTGCCGCCGGCGATCTCGGCATCCGCGCCGTCGACAGTGCCAACAAGGTCGTGTTCTTCCCGATAGACCTGGTGGACGATACGCCGACCGGGCTGGTGCTGGCCGGCATTCCGGCGGATGCGCGCGTCATCGTGGCGGGCCAGGAGATGGTCACCGAGGGCGACGTGGTCAACGGCGTCGAGGCCGACCAGGCCACCATCGAAAAGCTCGTCGGCGAGATCACCGGCGGGACGCAGTGACATGGACATTGTCCAGATCGCCATCCGCAATGCGCGGCTGACACTATCCGTTCTCGCCTTCCTGATCATAGCCGGCGCCCTTGCCTATCGCGCCGTGCCGAAGGAAGCCGAGCCCGACGTCGCGATCCCGATCATGTATGTCAGCCTGGTGTACCAGGGCATTTCCCCGGAGGACGCCGAGCGCCTTCTGCTCAGGCCTGTGGAGGCCCAACTCAAGAGCCTCAAGGGGCTCAAGGAGATGAGGTCGAGCGCCTACCAGGGCGGCGGCAACGTCATCGTGGAGTTCGACCCGTCGGTGGACCTCGGTGACGCGCTGATCGACACGCGCAACAAGGTGCAGGATGCAAAGCGCGACCTGCCATCGGGCGTCGAGGAACCGACCGTCAACGAGATCAACCTGTCCGAATTCCCGGTCATCTTCGTCACGCTGTCCGGCGACATTCCGGAACGCGTGCTGACAGCGGCGGCAAAAGTCCTGCGCGATCGGATCGAGGAAGCGCCGGGCGTGCTGGAGGGCGAAATCCAGGGGTCGCGCGACGAACTGGTCGAAGCCATCATCGATCCGATGCGGCTGGCGTCCTACGGCCTGCAGCTCGACCAGATCATCCAGGGCATCAGCCAGTCGAACAGCCTCGTCGCAGCCGGCGCAATCGAGGGCTCGGAGGGCAAATACGCGGTCAAGGTGCCCGCGCTCATCGAAACGCCAGAGGATGTCGCCAACCTGCCGGTGGTGGCGGGACCGAACGCCGTCGTGCGGGTGAGCGAAATTGCGACCGTGCGCTCGACCTTCAAGGACGCCGAGACGATCGCCCGCATCGACGGCAAGAGCGCCATCACGATCGCGGTCAAGAAGCGCATCGGCGCCAATGTGGTCGAGACGATCGAGGGCACCAAGGCGGTGGCGGAAGAGTTCGTCGCCCAGAGCAAGGCTACGCTGCCCGACCTCAAGGTGACCTACACCCAGGACAAGTCGACCTTCGTCAACCAGCTGTTGAACGACCTGCAGAACCACGTGCTGATTGCCGTCATCCTGGTCTTCATCGTCATCCTCTACGCCCTGTCGGGCCGCGCCTCGCTGCTGATCGGCCTGGCCATCCCGTCCTCCTTCCTGATGGGCATCCTGTTACTCGTCCTGATGGGCTACACCATCAACATGATCGTGCTGTTCTCGCTCATCCTGGCGGTGGGCATGCTGGTCGACGACGCGATCATCGTCACCGAATATGCGGAACGACGCATGTCGGAAGGCATGCACAAGGCGCAGGCCTTCGAGGAAGCCGCCAAGCGCATGGCAGGCCCGGTCATCGCGGCCACGCTGACCCGCATCGCAGCCTTCTCGCCGCTGCTGTTCTGGCCGGGCATCGTCGGCGACTTCATGAAGTACCTGCCGATCACGCTGATCGTGACGCTGGCCGCCTCCATGGCCTATGCGCTGATCTTCGCGCCCGCGCTCGGGGCGCTCGTCGGCAAGGCCCCGCTGCACGACGAGCACGACCGGCGCGACGGCGTGTACATGGCGGTCGTGAAGAAGGCGGTGCACTACCCGATCACGGCCCTCGTCCTGACCATGATGCTGCTTGGCGGCGGCCTCTATTCCTATGTGAAGTTCGGCAACGGGGTCGAGTTCTTCCCCTCCGTGGAGCCCGATTACGGCCTGCTCTACGTCCATGCGCGCGGCAATCTTTCGCTCAGCGAGATGGATGCGGCGACGCGCATCGCCGAGGAGCGCATGCTGGGCTGGCCAGGCATCAAGTCCGTGCTGACCAAGGTCGGCAAGTCGCGCGGCGGCGACGATATTCCCGAAGACGTGGTCGGCGTCATAAACTACGAATTCATCGACTGGCGCGAGCGTCAGTCGGCCCACCAGATTCTCGACGATCTGCGTGTCGCGATGGCCGGCATTCCCGGCGTCGACGTCGAGGTCAGGGTTCCTGACGCCGGCCCGCCGACCGGCAAGGCGGTGCAGGTCCAGCTGTCCGCGATCGATCCGACCGGCCTCAACGACTACGCCAAGACCGTTGCCGCCGCGGTTGCCAAGGTGCCGGGCGTCATCGACCTGTCGGACGGCCTGCCGCCGCCCGGCGTCGACTGGGCGCTCGAGGTCGACCGGTCCAAGGCAGCGCAGTACGGCATCTCGCCGACCGCCGTCGGCACCGTCGTCCAGCTGGTCACCACTGGCCTGAAGCTGACGGACTATCGCCCCCCGGGCGCCGACGACGCCGTGGACATCAGGCTCCGCCTGCCCGAGGATCGCCGCACATTGTCCTCGCTGGACGATCTGCGCATCGAGACGGCGCAGGGCTCGGTGCCGATCTCGAACTTCGTCACCCGCACTCCGGAACCGACGGTCGGCACGCTGAACCGCATCGACGGCAAGCGGACCATCACGATACAGGCCAATGTCGCCGGCGGCTTTCAGGTCGCCGAGGTGCAGGCCGCGGTCAGCAAGGTCGTGGGCGAGATGGCCAGGACCGGCATCGACTGGAAGCTCGGGGGCTCCAACGAGGATAGCGCCGAGGCCGGCGCCTTCCTGATCAATGCCTTCGGGGCGGCCATGTTCCTCATCTTCATCGTGCTGCTCGCGCAGTTCAACAAGTTCACCTCGGTGTTTCTGGTGCTCACCTGCGTCGTCATGGCGATCATCGGCGCCATGCTCGGCATGCTGTTGACCGGGCAGACCTTCGTCATCGTCATGTCCGGCATCGGCTTCATCGCACTGGCAGGCGTCGTCGTGAACAACAACATCGTTCTCATCGACACTTATGACCGGCTGCGCCGCGAGGGGATGGACAAGCTCGACGCCGTGCTCGAAACCTGCCGCGAGCGCGCGCGACCGGTCGTACTGACGGCGATGTCGGCCATCCTCGGTGTGCTGCCGATCGCCTTCGGCCTCGGGCTGGAAATCTTCCACCACGAGACGACGATCAATGCGCCGTCGACGCAGTGGTGGATCGCATTGTCGTCCGCAATCGTCTTCGGCCTGTCCTTCGCCACCGTACTGACACTGGTCGTCACGCCGTCGATGCTGATGATCTTCACGCGCAGCAAGGACAGCCGATTCTACGCCTTCTTCCGCCGGCTGTTCCGGCGCGGCAAGGCAGATGAGGCCATTGCGACTGACAAGGCGCCGCTGCCGGGCCCAGTCGCCTTCCCGAAGGCGGCCGAATAGCCGCGCGAGCCGGGCGCGGCCAGGACGAGCACTCTTCCTAACGAAATGGCGACGGCCTCGGAACCGCAAGGCGGATTGCGCATTGTTACATGATTGCAACACCGCTCTTCGAGGGAAACACCATGACGATTTCGACGCTTCTGATCATTGTTCTGGTTCTGCTGCTGATCGGCGCAATACCGGCCTGGCCGCATTCGCGCGCCTGGGGCTACGGTCCGTCCGGCATTGTCGGCGTTCTCGTCGTAATCCTGCTGATCCTCGTGCTGATGGGCCGGATCTAGAGCGCAGATTCAGCGGCCGCCTAGCTCTGCGAAGCGGCCGCGTCTTTCACATCTGCCGTGTAGGCGAGGCCTGACATCAGGAAGACGACCGCCAGAAGCACGGCAAAGCCTGAGAAAACCGGCACGAACCCGGTCTTCTCCGCAACAAATCCGATCAACGACGGGGCTGCCAGAATACCGGAATAGCCCATCGTCGTGACGATGCTCATGCTCGTCCCGGATGCCACGCCTGGAAAATTCCCGGCAGCCGAAAAGACGATCGGCACGGTGTTGGCAACGGCCAGACCGCAGACCGCGAACGCCAGGATGACCAGGAACGGGGTGGGCGCGAAAGCCGCCGCCAGCATGGCGACTGCCGCGACCATGCTCGAGATGCGCAAGGTCGGGACCGCGCCGAAGCGATCGCGGACCTTGTCTCCCACGAACCGCATCATCGCCATCGCACCGGCGAAAAAGGCGTAGGCGAGCCCCGCCGTGGCGACATCGGCCCCCCGTTCCTGCTGCATGTAGAGCGCCGCCCAGTCGAGGACCGCGCCCTCGCTGGCAAACAGCATGAGCGCCATCAGCCCGAGCAGATAGACAGTTGGCGAGCCCGGCAGCGAAGACCTGCGGGCCTCGCCCGTAGCCGCCCTGGGTTCCCGGGCATCGTCCCGCAGCAGGAACGGCGCAGCGGCGATGCCGACGCCGACGCCGACGATCGCGACCATCGCGCCGTGCCAGACCGCCCCGAACGAGAGCAGCGTGAAGCCGCCGAGCCCCCCGCCAACGAAACCGCCAAGGCTCCAGAAGCCATGCATCGACGACATGACGGAGCGCAGAAGCCGGCGCTCGACAGTCACCGTCGCCGCATTCATCGCGACGTCGGTGCAGCCGACCAACGAACCGAAAATCACCATGGCGCAGGCGGTGACCGGGACGTTCGGCGACAGGGTGACGAGCAAGAGCCCTATTCCCTGCATCAGGCCGAAAATGCGCAGGACCTGAGTCTGGCCAAATCGAGACATGAGGAACCCGCACCAGGGCATGCTGATCAGCGCGCCGATGCCGAAACACAGGATCAGCAGGCCAAGCGTCGATTCCGTTATGGTGAGCCGCGTCAGGAGCAGCGGGATGTGCGGCGCCCACGACCCGATCATGAAACCGTTGATCAGGAAGATCCCGGCCACTGCCCAGCGGGCGCGACCGGCAGTCTGTGCTTCGTTGATCTGCTGCATGCCGACTCCAGCCAAAGCGGTTTGGGAGCCGCAAGCTAGTTGCGTCCGAGGGGGAGTCAAGAATTCTTCGCGGGAAGACGCTATACCCCTGTGACTTCGTCGAGTCGCCGGTGGGGATCGGCCGAAACCAACGGCCGATCCCTATCCGTACACGACCAGCAGGTCCTTGGCGTCGATCTGGTCGCCGGCCTTGACCAGCACTTCGGCTATCGTGCCGTCGCGCTCGGCATGCAGCGCGGTTTCCATCTTCATCGCCTCGATCGAGACCAGCACGTCGCCGGCCTTCACAGCCTGGCCGGTGGTGACGGCGAGCGTCGAGATAACGCCCGGCATCGGCGCGCCGACATGCGCCTCGTTGCCGGCTTCCGCCTTGCGCCTTGCCTTGGCGGCACCCGCGCCATGCGCACGGTCCGGCACCTTCACGCGGCGTGGCTGGCCGTTGATCTCGAAGAAAACGGTGACCATGCCCTTGTCGTCGACATCGCCGATGGCAAGGCAGCGGATGACCAGCGTCTTGCCCTTCTCGATGTCGACGAAAATCTCGTCCTCGGACTTCATGCCGTAGAAATAGACCGGCGTCGGCAAGACGCTGACCGGACCATAGGTCTCCTGCGCGGCAAAAAAGTCGGAAAACACTTTTGGATACATCAGCCAGGAGGCGAACTCGTATTCCGAGAGTTTTCGGCCGAGCTTCTCCTCGATCTCCGCCCTGCTGGCGACCAGATCGGCTGGCTTCAGGAGCGAACCGGGACGCGCCGTGATCGGAGCGTCGCCCTTCAGCACCTTCTTCTGCAGTGCTGCTGGCCAGCCACCGGGCGACTGGCCGAGATCGCCGCGCAGCATGGAGACCACCGAGTCGGGAAAGGCGATGTCCTTGGCCGGGTTCTCGACGTCGGCGACCGTCAGGTCCTGGCTGACCATCATCAGCGCCATGTCGCCGACCACCTTGGAGGACGGCGTGACCTTGACGATGTCGCCGAACATCAGGTTGACGTCGTGATAGGCCTGCGCGACCTCGTGCCAGCGCGTCTCCAGCCCGAGCGAGCGGGCCTGCTCCTTGAGATTGGTGAACTGGCCGCCGGGCATCTCGTGCAGATAGACTTCCGATGCCGGTCCCTTGAGGTCGCTTTCGAAGGCCGAATACTGGTTGCGCACCGCCTCCCAGTAGAAGGAGATGCGGCGGATCCACTGCGGATCGAGGCCCGGGTCGCGCTCGGTGCGCTTCAGCGCCTCGACGATCGAGCCAAGGCAGGGCTGCGAGGTGTTTCCGGACAGCGCGTCCATCGCCGCGTCGATGGCATCGACGCCGGAATCCACCGCGGCGAGCACGGTGGCGGCCGACAGGCCCGACGTGTCATGCGTGTGGAAGTGGATCGGCAGGTCCGTCTCCTCGCGCAGCGCCTTGAACAGCACCCGCGCCGCGGCCGGCTTGAGCAGGCCGGCCATGTCCTTGACGGCGATGATATGGGCGCCGGCCGCCTCGAGGTCCTTGGCGAGCGAGACATAATATTTCAGGTCGTATTTGGCGCGCTCCGGGTCGAGGATGTTGCCGGTGTAGCAGATCGCCGCCTCGCAGAGCTTTCCCTCGGCCTGCACTGCGTCCATCGAGACGCGCATGTTGTCGACCCAGTTCAGACAGTCGAAGACGCGGAACAGGTCGATGCCGCCTGCGGCCGCCTGCCGGACGAAGTGCTGCACGACATTGTCGGGGTAGTTGGTGTAGCCGACGCCGTTGGCGCCGCGCAGCAGCATCTGCAGGAGCAGGTTCGGCGCGGCCTCGCGCACCCGCGACAGCCGCTCCCACGGATCCTCTGTAAGGAAGCGCATGGAGACGTCGAAGGTCGCGCCGCCCCAGCATTCGAGCGACAGGAGTTGCGGCAGAGCGCGCGCATAGGTGCCGGCGATGCCGGCAATGTCATGCGTGCGCATGCGGGTGGCGAGCAGCGACTGGTGCCCGTCGCGCATGGTCGTGTCGGTGACCAGCACCTCCTTGCGGTCGCGCATCCAGGCCGCGAATTTCTTTGGGCCGAGCGCGTCGAGCTTCTGCTTCGTCCCGTCCGGGATCGTGCCGTTGAGATAGGGCACGACCGGCGCTGCTGCGTCCGCCTTGGGCGCCGGGCGCCCGCGCGTCTCCGGGTGGCCGTTTACCGACACGTCGGCGAGGTAGTTGAGCAGCTTCGTTGCGCGATCCTGCCGCTTGACCTGTTCGAAGAGCGCCGGCGTCGTGTCGATGAACTTGGTGGTGTAGCTGTTGTCGCGGAAACTCGGATGCGTGATGATCGCTTCGAGGAAGGTCAGGTTGGTGGCCACGCCGCGGATGCGGAACTCGCGCAGCGCCCGGTGCATGCGGGCGATGACCTCCTGCGGCGTCGGCGCCCAGGCGGTGACCTTTTCCAGGAGCGGATCGTAGAAGCGCGTGATCACGGCGCCGGAATAGGCGGTGCCGCCGTCGAGCCGTATGCCGAAGCCGGTCGCGCCGCGATAGGCGGTGATGCGGCCATAGTCCGGGATGAAATTCTGCTCTGGGTCTTCCGTCGTGATGCGGCACTGCAGGGCGTGGCCGTTCAGCCTGATGTCCGCCTGGGCCGGCACGCCCGATTCCGGCGTGCCGATGGCAAAGCCGTCGAGGATGTGGATCTGCGCCTTGACGATGTCGATGCCGGTGACCTGCTCGGTCACGGTATGCTCGACCTGGATGCGCGGATTGACCTCGATGAAATAGAACTTGCCGGTATCGGCGTCCTGCAGAAACTCCACGGTACCGGCACCGATATAGGCGGTGGCGTTGGCGAGCTTGAGGGCAGCGGTGCAGAGCTCCTCGCGCGTTTCCTGGCTGAGATAGGGTGCCGGCGCGCGTTCCACGACCTTCTGGTTGCGGCGCTGGATCGAACAGTCGCGCTCGAACAGATGAACCGCATTGCCATGCGTGTCGCCAAGGATCTGCACCTCGACATGGCGCGCACGCTCGATCAGCTTCTCGAGATAGACCTCGTCCTTGCCGAAGGCGGCCTTGGCCTCGCGCTTGCCCTCGGTGACCTCGCGCATGAGGTCCGCCTCGGAGCGGATCGCGCGCATGCCGCGGCCACCGCCGCCCCATGACGCCTTGAGCATTATGGGATAGCCGACTTGCGCCGCGAGCTTCTTGACGGTCTCGGCATCGTCGGGCAGCGGGTCCGTGGCCGGAATGACAGGCACGCCGACCTCTATGGCGAGGTTGCGCGCCGCCACCTTGTTGCCAAGCCGGCGCATCGTCTCGGATTTCGGGCCGATGAAGGTGATGCCGGCTTCAGCGCAGGCATCGACGAATTCGGGGCTTTCCGACAGGAGGCCGTAGCCGGGATGGATCGCATCGGCGCCGGACAGGCGCGCAACGCGAATGATCTCGTCGATCGACAGATAGCTTTCGATCGGCCCGAGATCCTTGGCCAGATGCGGCCCGCGCCCGACCTGGTAGGACTCGTCGGCCTTGAAGCGGTGCAGCGAATACTTGTCCTCTTCGGCCCAGATCGCGACGGTCTTGATGCCCAGCTCGTTTGCGGCGCGAAAGACCCGGATGGCGATTTCGGAACGGTTGGCAACAAGGATCTTTGCTATCGGCACGAAGGCACTCCGGATGCGGAAGAGACGGCGGGACATCCATGATTAGCGTGAAAATGCTGCAGTGCAAACAAAAAAGGCAGTGCGCTTGAATCGGTCAATTTCTGACCAGCAGGCATAAAAAATGCCCGGCGCGAACGCCGGGCATTTCCCAAAACGGTTCGAAACGAAGGATTACATTTCGTTTTCGAAGTAGCTGAACTTGCCGTCGTCACCCTTCTTCCACGTGTACATCACGTAGTCGGGACGGGTGATGTCGCCCTTGGCGTCGAAGCCGAGGTCGCCGATGGCGGTGGTGAAGGGTCCGGAAGCCTTGGCTGCTTCGGCGACCTTCATCGGGTCATTGTTGCCGGCCTTCGCAGCCGCTGCCGCGATGACCTGGACTGCTGCGTAGGAGTAGAGTGTGTAGGCTTCCGGCTCGAAGCCGGCAGCGCGGAACTTCTCGACAAGTTCCTTTGCATTCGGGTTCTTGCGCGGATCCGGAGCAAACGTCATCAGCGTGCCGTCGACCGCGTCGCCGGCGATCGAGGCAAGCTCGTTCGACACGATGCCGTCGCCCGACATGAAGGCGGCCTTCAGGCCCTGGTCGGCGAGCTGGCGCATGATGAGGCCGGCTTCCGTGTGCAGGCCGCCATAGTAGACGACCGTGACGCCCGCATCCTTCATCTTGGCGATGAGGGCCGAGAAGTCCTTGTCGCCGACATTGATGCCTTCATACATGGTCTCGGTGACGCCGGCGGCGTTAGCAGCCTTCTTCGTCTCGTCGGCAAGACCCTGACCGTAAGGCGTCTTGTCGTGGATGATCGCGACCTTGCCGTCCTTGAAGTTTGCCGCGAGATAGTCGCCGGCAACCTTGCCCTGCTGGTCGTCGCGGCCGCAGGTGCGGAACGTGTTCCACAGGCTGCGCTCGGTGTACTGCGGGTTGGTGGAGGCAGGCGTGATCTGCATGATGCCGTTCTCGGCATAGACTTCCGATGCCGGGATCGAGACGCCCGAGTTGAAGTGCCCGACCACGAACTTGACGCCGTCGGCAACGAACTTGTTGGCGACCGAGATGCCCTGCTTCGGATCGGAAACGTCGTCGCCGATCGTCAGCACGATCTTCTCGCCGTTGATGCCGCCGGCCGCGTTGATGTCGGCAACGGCCTGCTCTGCGCCCTTCTGCAACTGAGCGCCAAAGGCGGCGTTCGGGCCAGTGATCGGGCCGGCCACGCCGACAAGGATGTCAGCCCACGCATTGCCGCCGAACGCAACGAGCGCGGTCAAGGCAACTGCGGACAAAAGTGATTTTTTCATAGAGAAGCTCCCATTAGCTGAGTGGGCCTGGATGATGCTTTCATGCGATGCCCACCCATATCGCAGAAAGGGTAGTTTGCCGATTTTCAGGCACTTGTCACGCCGATTCGGCACCGAAACGGCGTTAATGATGAACCTCAACCTTTGGATTTCCAGCTCAGCATCGATGCTCGTTCATAGAGCCAGTGATACTGGGTGACCATCTGGTTGGTCCGCGTGTAGCGGTAGCCGACGATACCGATGGCAAGGAGGATGATGGTATCGACCACGTAGAATTGCACGGTGAACATCGTACCGTTGAACAGCGCGTGATGAATGAACCGGACGCCGATGCCGAGAAGCAGCAGGTAGACGACCAGCACGGGGACCGGGCGCCAGGTCTGCGCGCAGGCGCGTCCCGTCATCCAGGCTGCCCAGCCGCCGAGCAGGAAGGTGATGAAGAAGAATTCCCAGATCGACGGCTCTTCGTAGAGTATGCCCTGCATCACATCGCTCCCATGGTCAGTGCCGCCCGCCTTCGAGGTAGGCAGCGCGGACCTGAGGATCCGCGAGAAGCTCCTTGCCGGTCCCGCTCATCGTGACGTTGCCGTTGACCATCACATAGCCCCGGGTGGCGAGCTTCAGCGCGCCGAATGCGTTCTGCTCGACCAGGAACACGGTCAGGCCTTCCTTGGCGTTGAGTTCGCGGATGGCGTCGAAGATCTGCTTGACGATCAGAGGCGCGAGACCGAGCGACGGCTCGTCGAGCAGCAGGAGCTTTGGCCGGGCCATCAGCGCGCGGCCGATGGACAGCATCTGCTGCTCGCCGCCCGAAAGCGTGCCGCCGCGCTGCTGGAAACGCTCCTTGAGGCGCGGAAACAGCGCAAAGACCTTTTCGACGTCCTGGTCGAAGTATTTCAGCTTGTCGAGGCTGGCGCCCATCTGCAGGTTTTCCAGCACCGTCATGCGCGGAAAGATGCGCCGTCCCTCCGGCGATTGCGCGATGCGCAGCCGGGCGATCTCATGTGTCGGCATGTTGGTGATGTCGGTGCCGGCAAAGGTGATGGTGCCGGCGCGGGCCCGCGGACTGCCGAAGATGGTCATCATCAGCGTCGACTTGCCGGCGCCGTTGGCACCGATCAGCGCTACGATCTCGCCATCGTTGACGGCGACGTCGACGCCGTTCAGCGCCCGGATGTTGCCGTAGAAGGTCTCGACGCCCTTGACGCTGAGCAGGAGTTTGGGCGCGGTCACTTGGCGCCTCCGCGCTTGGCTGGAGCGGGTTTGGCGGCCGCCTTGGCGAGTGCCTTGGCTTGCCCGATCCAGTCCTCCCGGGCGATGCGTCCGTCAAAGGCGAGATAGGCTTCGACGGCGGCGATGTCGGCCTTCTTCCACGCCGCGATCTGCGCGAAGCGGAACACGCCGTGTTCGTTGAGCTTGCGCTCGTTGACCGGCCCGATGCCCTTGATCAGGATCAGCCTGTCGGGCGGCCCATCGGCGGGATCGGCAGCCGGCTTCGCGATTGCAGGCTTTGCCGCGGCCTGCCTGGCGGCAGTGGGTTTCGCGGCGGCTGGCTTGGCGGCGGCTGGTTTCGCGGCGGTTTCCGTCGCGACCATGGCCGCCCGGGCCGGCTTTGCTGGCTTGGCGGGAGACGCCTTCCCGCTCCGCGCCTTGGCTGTCTCCGCCTTCCCGGCATCGGCCGCGGCGCGCGCGTCGACCTGGGCAGCCTTCGAGGCGCCCGGCGCAACGGACACCGTCTCGCCGGTCGTATGCGCGATCGTTTCGGAGGTGGGACCGGCCATCATGGAGGAAGAGTCCGAAGGTCCGTGCTCGCGGTCGGGATGCGCATCCAGTTGCTCGATCACCTGCTCGTCGCCGACTTCGGACAGCACGTCGGTGACCTCTTCGTCGTCCACACCGAGATAGGCGGCGATGACGCGCGGGTCGTTGCGCACCGATTCCGGATTGCCGTCCGAGATCTTGCGGCCATATTCGAGCACCACGACATGGTCGGAAATCTGCATGACGACAGACATGTCGTGCTCGATGAGCAGGACCGACGTGCCCGTGCTCTCCTTGATGTCGATCAGCAATTTGTTGAGCGCCTGCGATTCCTTGGGGTTGAGACCGGCGGCCGGTTCGTCGAGGCAGAGAAGCTCGGGGCCGGTGCACATGGCGCGCGCAATCTCGAGCCGGCGCTGCGCGCCATAGGGCAGGTCGCCGGCGGGATCGTCGGCCCGGTCGACCAGATCGGTCTTCTCCAGCCAGTACTCCGCCAGCTCGACCGATTCCGCCGAGGCCTTCTTGTAGTTGCCGAGGCCGAGAAGGCCGAGGATCGTATAGCCCGACGCCTTCATCAGCTTGTTGTGCTGGGCGACGAGGAGATTTTCCAAGAGCGTCATGCCCGAGAACAGGCGGATGTTCTGGAAGGTGCGCGCCACCTTGGCGCGCGCCGGGATTTCGTGATTGGGCAGGCGTTCGAGCAGGAATTCCTCGCCCGACTTGCGGTTGAGCCGGATCATGCCCTCGGACGGCTTGTAGAAGCCGGTGATGCAGTTGAACACGGTCGTCTTGCCGGCACCGTTGGGCCCGATCAGCGCGGTGATGTCGCCTCGCCTTGCCTGGAAGGACAGGTCGCCGATGGCGATCAGCCCGCCGAACTTCATCGACAGATGCTCGACCTGGAGGATCGCGTCGTAGGATGTCTCTTGCGCGCTCATCAGCCGTGCCCTTCCTTGGTGAAGGAGCCGGAAACGGCCCTGCGTTCCTTGAGAAACGCGGTGGGTTCTCTGCTGCCGACGAAGCCGCGTGGCTTCCAGATCATGACGATGACCATCGCCATGCCGAAGAGCAGCATGCGATAGAGTTCCGGCGTGAAGCCCTCGCCGAATATGACCTTGAGGAACTGCAGTTCGCGCAGGATTTCGGTGCCGCCGATCATCACCAGCGCCGCGATCGCGATGCCGGTGAGCGATCCCATGCCGCCAAGGACCACGATCGCAAGGATGATGGCGGATTCGATGAAGATGAAGGATTCCGGGCTGACGAAGCCCTGGCGTGCGGCGAAGAAGGAGCCCGCGAAACCGCCGAACATCGCGCCGATGGCAAAGGCGGTGAGCTTGGTTGTCGTCGTGTTGATGCCGAGCGAACGGCAGGCGATCTCGTCTTCGCGCAGCGCTTCCCAGGCCCGGCCGACCGGCATGCGGCGCAGCCTCTGGGTGACGAAGGCGGTGAGCAGCGCCAGCGCCAGGATCAGGTAGTAGAGGAAGATCTTGTAGTAGGCGCCCGACTGCGGAATGTCGAAGACCTTGGAAATGTAGTCCGGGGATGACACGTCGAAGGAAAACAGACCGAAGAAGGTCACTTTCGGGATGCCCGAGATGCCCGCCGATCCGTTGGTCACCTCGCGCCAGTTGATCAGCACCAGACGGATTATTTCACCGAAGGCGAGCGTGACGATGGCAAGGTAGTCGCCGCGCAGGCGCAGGACGGGAAAGCCGAGAATGATGCCCCAGAAGGCGGCCATGATCCCGGCAGCCGGAAGCAGTATCCAGAAGGACCAGCCCAGCTGCGTGCCCATCAGTGCGTAGGAATAGGCGCCGACCGCGTAGAACGCGACATAGCCGAGGTCCAGCAGGCCGGCGAGGCCCACCACGATGTTCAGGCCCCAGGCAAGCATGACGTAGATCAGGATCTGGATGCCGAAATTGTCCACCCATTTCAGCGATCCCTGAAAGCCGAACACCAGCACGATGAAGACCGGGAACAGCACCAGCGCGATGATCGCCAGCACGTTGAAGTTGCCGATTATGAATGTCCGGAAGAAATAGAAGGTCGCAGACAGCGCGTAGATGATCGCGGCGCCGCGCAGGAAGCCGATCAGGACTCCGAGCTGCGGATTGACCGCGTCCTGCAGCGAACCGCCGGCCACGACCAGGGCAACGGCGATGACCACCGCCGTGATGAAATAGGGCAAGGTGAAGAAGCGCGTCGCGAAGCTTGACGGCAGCAGGCCGGTGGCGACGTCGACAACCTTCTGGTTGGCCACGAAGGGCCGCACGAAGGCGACCATGATGAAGCGGACGACCATCACGAAGGCCACGACCAGAGCGAGCTTCAGGCCCTGGGGAATGATGATCAGCTCGTTGCGGATGTTCTGGCCGGTTTCGAAGCCGACCAGCAGGAAGAACAGGCCAAACGCGATGACGCCGGCGTAGATCGCCTCCCGAATGGCATCGGCAAAGGGCGGCTGCGCGACGTGGCGCTGTCCGGAAACGTCTTGCACCATGGACCTCAGACCTTTTCGACTTCAGGCCGGCCGAGGATGCCGGAGGGCAGGAAGATCAGGACGATGGCCAGGATGGAGAACGCCGCGACATCCTTGTAGTCGATCGAGAAATAGGCCGACCACATGCTCTCGATGAAGCCGATCAGGAGCCCGCCGAGCACGGCGCCGGGGATCGAGCCGATGCCGCCCAGAACGGCGGCCGTGAAGGCCTTAACTCCGGGCACGAACCCGTCGGAGAAGACCACGACACCGTAATACATCAGGTAGAGCGTGCCGGCCACGGCGGCGAGCGATGCGCCCATGATGAAGGTGATCGAGATGGTGCGGTCGACGTCGATGCCGAGCAGCGCGGCCATCTTGCGGTCCTGTTCGCATGCCCTCTGGGCGCGCCCCAGCGAGGTCTTGTTGACCAGGTACCAGAACAGCGTGAGCAGCACGGCCGTGACGACGATGATCACGATCTGCTTCAGCGAAATGGAAATGCCGAAAACGTCATAGACCTGGCTGATCATCGGCGGGATCGGCTTGTTGCGCGGACCCTGCGTGACCTGGACGAAATTGGAGAGCGCGATCGACATGCCGATGGCCGTGATCAGCGGCGCGAGGCGGAACGAGCCGCGCAGTGGCCGGTAGGCGACCTTCTCGATCGTCCAGTTGTACAGGCTGGTCAGCAGCATCGCGACGATCATCATGATCAGCAGCGCGATGACGACCGGCACCGAGGCGAATATCGATCCGAGGATGAGGAAGACGATCAGGGCGGTGAAGGCGCCGACCATGAAGATGTCGCCATGGGCGAAGTTGATCATGCCGATGATGCCGTAGACCATCGTGTATCCGATGGCGATCAGCCCATAGACAGACCCCAGCGTCAGCCCATTGACCAGCTGCTGGACAAAATATTCCATACTGACGGCTCCCCTGGAATTTCGCCCTTTTGGGCGCATTCCTTTTCGTATTTCCCCTAGTCCTAAAGTTTCGAGCCCGGATTGCAATGCGGTTTTTGCAGCGCGGGATCGAAATCAGGCAGTCGCCCGAGCTGCCTGTTTTTGAGGTTCGGCTTGCTGGACCAGTTCTGACCGTATCATTGGCACAAGGCAATGTCTTTCGAGATTCGGCTGCAGGCACGTCAATTTTCGGCACGATCCGTCGTGATCTCGGTCAAGAACCGCGAATCCTTGCGTGATAGAGGCCTGTTGCCTTTGCCTCAGGCGACGACGAAGCCAGCGACGAAGGGGTCGCGGTCATCGAGAAAAATCGTGTTGAGCCCCGTCATGCGCGCCCAGCCGCCGATGGACGGGATGATGCCGGTGCGTCCCCCGACCTCAACCTCGCGCTCCACTTTGCCCTTGAACAGCGAGCCGATGATCGATTCATGGACGAAGTTTTGGCCGGCCTTGAGCCTGCCCTTGGCGTGCAATTGCGCCATGCGCGCCGAGGTGCCGGTGCCGCAGGGCGAGCGGTCGATCGCCTTGTCGCCGTAGAATACTGCATTGCGTGCATCCGCTTCCGGGTTCACGGGCGCGCCGGTCCACAGCATGTGCGACAGCCAGCTGATGCCGGGATTGTCGGGATGCACGAAACTGTATTTCTCGTTCAGCCGCTGGCGCACCACCGGGCTCCAGGCGATGAAGTCGCCGGCGCTGTGGTCTGCCATGTCGCGATAGTTCGCCTGCGGCTCGACGATGGCGTAGAAATTGCCGCCATAGGCCACGTCAACCGAAATCTCGCCCAGCACAGGGCAGTCTACCGTCAGTCCCTCGGCATGAAGAAAGGACGGTACGTTGGTGATGCGGACCTCTTCCACATAATCGCCCTGCTGCCGGTATTCGGCTATGACGAGGCCGGCCGGTGTATCGAGCCTGAGCACGCCCGGCGTCCTCGGCTTCACGAGACCGTTTTCGATCGCCATCGTGACGGTGCCGATCGTGCCGTGTCCGCACATCGGCAGGCAGCCGGACGTCTCGATGAACAGGATGGCGACGTCGCAGTCGTCGCGCGTCGGCGGATAGAGGATCGAGCCCGACATGACATCGTGCCCGCGCGGCTCGAACATCAGCCCGGTGCGGATCCAGTCATATTCGGCAAGGAAGTGCGCCCGGCGTTCCATCATGGTGGAGCCATGCAGCAAGGGCCCGCCGCCTGACACAAGCCGAACCGGATTGCCGCAGGTGTGGCCGTCGATGCAGGAAAACGTGTGTCGGGCCATGAGGGGAACCTAGAAGCGCTGGGGTGAGAACGGGGCGAGATCAAGCGCCGGAGACTGCCCCAGGACGAGGCTGCCGATCAAGGCTGCCGTCGCGGCCGCCTGGGTCAGCCCGAGATGGCCGTGGCCGAAGGCGTAGAAGATGTTCGGCGCTGCACGCGACCGACCGATGACCGGTACGGAGTCTGGCAGCGATGGCCGATAGCCCATCCATTCGCGCCCGCCCGACGGATCGAGTCCCGGCAGGAACTGCTGCGCCCTGGTGAGCATGGCCCTGGAGCGCGCATGGTTCGGCGGCCGCTCGAGCCCGCCAAGCTCCACTGCCCCGCCGACGCGCAGGCCCGTCGACAGGGGCGTCACGACAAAGCCGTGTCCCGAGAAGATCAACTGCCGCTTCACGTCGAAGGCGGTCGCTGGCAGCGTGGTGTTGTAGCCGCGCTCGGTTTCCAGCGGGATCCTGTCGCCAAACCGGGATGCCAGCCGGTGCGACCATGCGCCCGCCGCGATGACGAGCCTTGCCGCGTGCCGCGTCGTGCCGTCGGACAGATGCAGGGCCACGCCATTGGCGCTGCTAACCGCGTCGCTGACGGTTGCATGGGCAAACTGCGCGCCCTTGCTTTCAGCATAGGCCCAAATCGCCTTGCCAAGCAGTTTGGGGTCGGCCACGGTCTTCCAGCCCGGCACGAAGGTGCCCTTGACGAAACGCCTGGCAAGGCCGGGCTGCAGCGCCGCCATCTCGGCGCTCGCGACATGGCGAAAACCGATACCGTGCCTCTCGCGCGCCTGCCAGCCGGGCAGCGAGGCGCGGAACTCGCTCTCGCTTTCATAGAGTTCGAGCGAGCCGTCCTCGCGCAACATGTGCCGCGTGCCGGACCGCTGCATCAACGCCATCCACTCCGTCTCGGCAAGCCGCATGAGTCCTGCCTGCGCAGCGAGGGCGGACTCGTAGCTCGACGTCGCGCCAGCACGCCAGAAGCGCCACAGCCAGGGCAGCAGCGTCGGCAGATAGGCGGGCGGAATGCTGAGCGGTCCGAGCGGATCGGCAAGCCATTTCGGCAGGTTCTTCAGCATGCCCTTGTGGGCGAGCGGCAGCACGTCCGAGAAGGCAAAGGCTGCCGCGTTGCCTGAACTCGTCTCCTCGCAGATGCCGGTGCGGTCATAGACCGTCACCGGATAGCCGGCCTCGGCCAGCTTTGCGGCCGTGCAGATGCCGATGATGCCGGCCCCCACAATGGCGATCTCTGTTTCACTGGTCACGCGTCCGCCCTGCCGTTCCCGCCTTCTATCGTCTTCGCCGATCTACAGGAAGAAGGACCGGATCGTCACGCCGCCTTGGCGAGGGAAAGTGCGGGAAGAACGGGGCGGCTGGCAAGGGCGTCGCGCACGATCTTCTCGACCACCGCCCGACGATCACCCGCCAGCGGACGGCGCGGCATGCGCACCCGGTCGTTCGTCCCGATGGCCAGCACTTCGGCGAGCTTGATGTTCTGGACGAGATAGGTCGAGACATCGAGGTCGAGGAGCGGACGGAACCAGCGGTAGATGGCGAGCGCCTCGTCGCGGCGGCCCTGGCGCAGCAGCTGGTAGATTGCGACGGTTTCGCGCGGGAAGGCGGTGACGAGGCCGGCGACCCAGCCGATGGCGCCGACCGAAAGCGCCTCGAAGGCAAGATTGTCGACGCCGGTGAACAGCTCGAATCGGTCGCCGAAGACGTTGATGATGTCCGTCGTGCGGCGGATGTCGTCGGACGATTCCTTGACGGCGACGAAGCGCGTGTCGTCAGCCAGTTCCTGCATGATCGGGATCGTCACGTCGACGCGGTAGGCAAGCCGGTTCGAGTAGATCATCACCGGAAGGTCGCCGGCGGCGGCGGCGGCGCGAAGGGCCGCGACCGTCTCCTCGGGACTGGTGTGGTAGATCGGGCTCGGCACGACCATCAGCCCGTCGGCGCCAGCCTTCGCAGCGCGCCTGGCCAGAGCCGCCGCCTCGCGCGTGCCCGCCTCGTTGATGGTCAGGAGGACCGGCTTGCCGCCGGCAATCTTGCGGGCGGTCGCGAAAACCTCGAGCTTCTCGTCCTGCGACAGCATCGGCCCCTCGCCGAGCGAGCCGCAAACGATGATCCCGTCGCAACCGGCTTCGATCTGAAGCGCGTAGCAGCGCTCCATCTCGGCATGATCAAGCGCGTCGGATTCAGTGAACTTCGTCGTGACTGCAGGAAAAACGCCGGCCCACATGATTTCTCTCCATCTGATATATGAGTGATATATCTCAACGAAAGGAGGCTGTCAACACGCCCGAGCTTGTGATATATCGAGAATATATCAGGAGCGTCCCATGCCATCCGAACCGACCGAGGCGGCTGCCGTCCGCGCCTACAGGGCGCTGGAGCATCTGATCGTCACGCTGCAGCTCGCGCCGGATTCGATCGCCACGGAGGGCGCGCTGATCGAGCGCGTCGGGCTCGGCCGCACGCCAGTGCGCGAGGCGATACAGCGCCTTGCCTGGGAAGGGCTGCTCGATGTGCGCCCGCGTTCGGGCATCGTCATTGCGCCGCTCCGCCCTGATGACTGGCTGCGCGTCATCGACGCGCGGCGCGGCGTCGAGGTCGTGCTGGCCCGCTCGGCGGCCCGCTTCGTCACGCCGGAGGCGGCGGATCTGTTCGATGGCGCCGAGACCGCGATGCAGAAGGCGGTTGTTGCGGGCAATGTGCTCGCCTTCCTGAAGGCCGACCGGTCGATGGACGAGGCGCTGGCGCTTGCTGCCGACAATCGGTTCGCCGCGCGGCTGGCAGCACCGCTGCAGACCCACAGCCGGCGCTTCTGGTATCGCTACAAGGCCGAGACCGGCCTGTCGGAATCCGCCGAGCATCATGTCGCGCTGGTGCGCGCGATCCTCGAACGCGACGTGGACGCCGCCGCCAAGGCCGCCAAAAGGCTCATGGCGTTGTTGCGCGCGCACGCCGAGGCTGCCGCGCGCCGCTGAATATGGTCGCCCTCCCACAAGCTACTCTCCCGGTGTCGGGTCGGGTCACGACCGTTCGTCCTTGCATAGGATGCATCATCGGAGACTGGAGCGGGTCATGGCACGAACGATTGCGATACTGGTGGCGCGGCTGATCTTTGCCGGGCTGTTCGTCATGGCCTTCACGTTCAAGTTCGCCGGCATGCAGCAGACGGCAGACTATATCGCCGCGGCCGGCTTTCCGGTGCCGCTCCTGCTCGCCTGGGTTGCGGCCTTCTTCGAAGTCGCGCTCGCCGCGTGCTTCCTCAGCGGCGCCTTCTTCGCGGAGGCGTCGCTGCTGGCCGGGGTCTACGTGATCTTCCTCGCCTTTGCCTTCCATGGCCCATCGCACTGGGAAGCCAACCAGCACGAATTCGGCTTCTTTGTCGACCACTTCACCTTCTTCGCAGGCCTGCTGTTTGCCGCCGTGCACGGACCGGGCAAAGTATTTGCGGTGCGGATGGGCGTGATCTGGAGGTGAATATCAGGATCGACGGCCAGATAGGATTAATCTCGAAGCGCCGCGGCAAGCAGCGCGTGCGGACACGGCGCGAAGGGGTTGACCACCGTAACACCACCCCATGAAAACCCGTCCTGCATGTCCTCCGACAAGAGCAAGGTGCACCGAGCTTCAGATGCTACACTGAGAATGACCGCGTCCCGAATCTGGGGATGGTGATCCGCCGCAAGATCTACGGCGGCGCGAAAAGCAGTCGCGCTTGTTTCCACGATCTCGCCTAGTTTTCCCCAGCTCAGAACTGCCAATCGGGCATTCTCGCCGGAAAATTTGCCCTTGCGTTGGAGGACATTGAAGAGTTCACCCAGCACTTGGGCAGGCATGATCAGCGTGTTGGATCGGATCCTGGAAATGAGCACCTTGGCTGCCTGACGCGCCTCGCTGCCGTTGATGCCCTCGGCGTAGACCAGGATGTTGGTGTCGATGGCTATTCTCAACGACCACGCTCGTTCATCTCATCCCGGGTCACGCGGCCGAGATCGAGGACAGGCTGACTGCGAAGTCTTGCCAAGAGATCCTGGTAGGCAACTTCCTTGGCGCTCGCGCCTTTTTCGGCGTCTATTACGGGCACCAGCCTCGCCACCGGCCGTCCATGGCTCGTCACGGTATAGCTCTCGCCATCGCGCACGCCGCGAAGGAGGCGAGAAAACGAACGGTTGGCGTCCGCAGCCGAGATCATCTTATCCATGGCTGATCCAAATGTAGTGAATATCACTACATTATGGGTCTTTTCCGCGATTCAGCAAGCGCCGCAGGCAGGACAGAAATGGGAGAGCGCGGATGCCGCGCCCTCCCGTGCGCCTATCGGACGAGCCGCCTCAATTCATCGTCGGAATGACAAACTCCGCGCCATCCTTGATGCCCGACGGCCAGCGCGAGGTGACCGTCTTGGTCTTGGTGTAGAAGCGGAAGGCGTCGGGGCCGTGCTGGTTCAAATCGCCGAAGGACGAGCCCTTCCAGCCGCCGAAGGTGTAGTAGGCGATCGGAACCGGGATCGGCACGTTGACGCCGACCATGCCGACCTGCACGCGGGACGCGAAGTCGCGCGCGGCATCGCCGTCACGGGTGAAGATGGCGACACCGTTGCCCATCTCGTGCTCGTTGGCGAATTTGATGGCACTCTCGTAATTGTTCGCCCGAACGACGGAGAGCACAGGCCCAAAGATCTCTTCCTTGTAGATCGTCATGTCTGATGTGACGTGGTCGAACAGGCAGCCGCCCATGTAGTAGCCGTTCTCGTAGCCCTGCATGGAAAAACCGCGTCCGTCGACGACAAGTTTTGCGCCTTCGCGAACGCCCGTGTCGACATAGCCCTTCACGCGCTCCAGCGCCTGCCTGGTCACCAGCGGGCCGAAATCGGCCGACGAGTCCGTTGAGGGACCGACCTTGAGGCTCTCGACGCGCGGAATGAGCTTTTCGACGAGGCGCTCGGCGGTCTCGTGACCTACGGGCACCGCAACCGAGATCGCCATGCAGCGCTCGCCGGCGGAGCCGTAGCCGGCGCCGATCAGCGCGTCGACCGTCTGGTCCATGTCGGCGTCGGGCATGATGATCATGTGGTTCTTGGCGCCGCCAAAACACTGCACGCGCTTGCCGGCCGCGCAGCCGCGCGAATAGATGTACTGCGCAATCGGCGTCGAGCCGACGAAGCCGATCGCCTTGATGTCGGGATCGTCGAGGATGGCGTCGACCACCTCCTTGTCGCCATTGACGACGTTGAGGATGCCGGCCGGCAGCCCTGCTTCGATGAACAGTTCGGCAATGCGCATCGGCACGCCCGGGTCGCGCTCGGAAGGCTTCAGGATGAAGGCGTTGCCGCAGGCGATCGCCGGCGCGATCTTCCACAGCGGGATCATGGCCGGGAAGTTGAACGGCGTGATGCCGGCAACCACGCCAAGCGCCTGGCGCATGGAATAGACGTCGATACCGGGGCCTGCGCCGTCGGTGAACTCGCCCTTCATCATGTGCGGCGCGCCGATGCAGACCTCCACCACTTCGAGGCCGCGCTGGATGTCGCCCTTGGCGTCCGCGATGGTCTTGCCGTGCTCGCGCGCCAAAAGCTCGGCCAGCGCGTCATATTCCCTGGCGACGAGTTCGAGGAACTTCATGAGGACGCGCACGCGCCGCTGCGGGTTGGTCGCGGCCCAGGCGGGCTGCGCGGCCTTGGCATTCTCGACGGCGGCGCGCAATTCGCTCTTGGAGGCGAGCGCGACCTGGCCGCGCACCGTGCCGTCCATCGGCTGCATCACGTCCTGGCTGCGTCCGCTCGTGCCGGCGACGCGCTTGCCGCCGATGAAATGTCCGTAGTCGACCATTGTTCTCTCCCGGATTTTGATTGATCGGATTATGACCTACAAAAATCGCGTGACAACAGCAGGAAAAGCGCATCCGTTGTGCAGAAATGGAGATATCGCGGAGTACGGTTTCGATGGATGCACTGGACGGATTTTCCTGGCTCAACCCTCCGCCCTTCAGCGAGCGGCGGGAGGACGGCCTGTTGGTGCGGACGGGCGAGAAGACGGATTTCTGGCGCGGCACGTTCTACGGGTTCCATCCCGACAACGGCCATGTCTTCGGCCGCACGGTCGAAGGCGACTTCACCGCGACCGCGACCTTTGCCGCCGACTACCGCCACCTCTACGACCAGGCCGGTATCATGGTACGCGCTGATGCCGACCATTGGGTCAAGGCCGGCATCGAGTTTTCAGACGGCGTCCAAAACCTCAGTGCGGTGGTGACCAATGGAAACTCGGACTGGTCCGTCATTCCGCTACCGGGCCACGAGGGCGATGTCACCATCCGTGTCACCCGTCACGACGAAGCGATCCGAGTGCAGTATCTCGATGGAAGCGCGTGGCGGATGGCGCGGCTTGCCTGGCTGAAGCCACAGGCATCGCTGTTCGTCGGGATGATGTGCTGTTCGCCGCTGTGGGCCGGTTTCGAAGTGCTGTTCAAGCACTTCACAATCGGCCCTCCGATCCCGCGCGACCTGCATGAGTGAGCCATGAACTGGGACGACGTGCGCATCTTCCTGGCCGTGGCCCGCGCCGGACAGATTCTCGGCGCGGCGCGACGGCTCGGCCTCAACCATTCGACGGTGGCGCGGCGGCTGACGGCGCTGGAGGCAAGCCTGCGCGCCCAGCTGGTGCAGCGGCGCACCACCGGAACGGAGTTGACACGCGCCGGCGAGGATTTTTTGCTGGCGGCCGAGCGCATGGAGGCGGAGATGCTCGCCGCGCGCGCCACGGTGGGCGATGCGTCGGTGTCGGTGTCGGGCACTGTCCGCATCGGCGCGCCCGATGGCTTCGGCGTTGCCTTCCTGGCGCCCCGGCTGGGCGCACTCGTCGCGGCGCATCCCGACCTCAAGATCCAGCTCGTGCCGGTGCCGCGCTCGTTTTCACTGTCGCGCCGCGAGGCCGACATCGCCATCACCACCGAGCGGCCGACCGAAGGCCGCCTCGTCGCCGGCAAGCTGGTTGACTACTCCCTCAGCCTGTTTGCGGCGCGCGCCTATGTCGAGCGGCACGGCATGCCGAAAAGCCGCGAAGAACTCTCGGCGCACCGGCTGGTCGGCTACGTGCCGGATCTCGTGGTGAGTCCATCGCTCGATTATGCGGCGGAGTTCAGCCCCGACTGGGATCCGCGCTTCACCATCTCGTCGGCCCTCGGCCAGGCCGAGGCGATCAGGGCGGGTGCCGGCATCGGCATCGTCCACACCTTCATCGCCCGCGCCATGCCGGAGCTTGTCGCGGTGCCCGCAGCACCGCCGATCCGGCGCGCCTACTGGCTCGTCTACCATGAATCGATCCGCTCGCTGAGCCGCATCCAGGCCGTGACCAGCTACATCAGCGCCGAGGTGGACCAGAAGCGGGCGCTGTTTCTCTAGTTTTCATCCATGCATGGCCCGTCATTTGCCCGCCCGGCAACGACTGGCTCCGGCTGCCCGTTGCCAAGACCTCTCCCCTCGCAAAGACTGGTCTGCGTCCTATCTCATCGCGGATGCAGGCGCCGCCCACCCCATGACCGCAACTCTTCGCTTCATCCTCGGCGACCAGCTGTCGCCGGCAATCTCCAGCCTGTCCGATCTGGACCGGAGCCGCGATGTCGTCGTGTTCGCGGAACTGTGGGACGAGGCAACCTATGTGAAACATCACAAGAAGAAGATCGCCTTCCTGTTTTCGGCAATGCGCCACTTTGCCGACGAATTGCGTGCCGATGGGGTAACGGTCGACTATCAGACACTCGGCGGAAAGGAAGGGCCGGCATCCTTCAGCGCAGCGGTCGCAGCCGCTGTGGAGCGGCACAGGCCAGCCCGGCTTGTGGTGACCGAGCCCGGCGAATGGCGGGTGCGCGAGATGATGCGCGACTGGCCGGAACTTCTCGGCTGCGCCGTCGAAATCCGCGACGATGACCGTTTCCTGTGCGGCCATGAGGAATTCGCCGACTGGGCCGGGCAATACAAGAGCGGGCTGCGCATGGAGTATTTCTACCGCACCATGCGCCGCAAAACCGGCTACCTCATGCGCGACGACGGACCGGAGGGTGGCCAGTGGAATTTCGACCACGAGAACCGCGAGCCGTTGCCGAAGGAGATCGTCGCTCCCGCCAGGCCGCCATTCCCGCCGGACACGACAACCCGGGACGTCCTGGATCTGGTTGCCCGTCGCTTCGGCGATCATTTCGGCGACCTCGAGCCGTTTGACTATCCGGTCACGCGTGGTGACGCAGAGGCCTATCGCGACTGGTTCATCGAACACGCGCTGCCTCATTTCGGCCAGTACCAGGATGCGATGCGCCAGGGCGAGCCGCTGCTCTTTCACGCCCATCTTTCGGCGCTGATCAACTGCGGCTTGCTTGATCCGCGTGATTGCTGCCGGAGAGCGGAAGACGCCTACCATGCCGGCGAGGCGCCACTGAACGCCGTGGAGGGCTTCATCCGCCAGATCATCGGATGGCGCGAATATGTCCGTGGCATCTATTGGCTCAAGATGCCCGCCTATGGCGACCTGAATCACCTCGACGCGACTCGGCCGCTTCCCGAATTCTTCTGGACCGGCCGGACGCGGATGAACTGCATGGCCCAGGCCATCGGCGAAACACGGCAGAACGCCTATGCACACCATATCCAGCGGCTGATGGTGATCGGCAACTTTTGCCTGCTGGCGGGTCTCGATCCGAAACAGGTCCAGGAATGGTATCTGCTCGTGTATCATGACGCCTATGAATGGGTCGAAATGCCCAATGTCGTCGGCATGATCCTGCACGCCGACGGAGGGCTGATGGCTTCGAAGCCCTATGCGGCCTCTGGCGCATACATCGACAGGATGTCGGACTATTGCGAAAAATGCAGCTACGCCGTGAAGCAGAAGGCCGGCCCCGACGCCTGCCCGTTCAACGTGCTCTATTGGGATTTCGTCGCCCGCAACAAGGGCAAGCTGTCGTCAAACCAGCGCATGAAGATGCCCTATGCGACGCTCGCCCGCATGGATCCGGACCGCCTGGCGGACATCCGCGCCGACGCCGCCAGGTTTCTTGGCCAACTCTCGGGGTGATTGGGCCGAGCGTGCTGCACGTCAAGCGTAGCGGCTCAGCCCCAGCGCACTCGTATCGATGTCGGGCGTTCTGCCCGAGATGAGGTCGGCGAGCACGCGTGCCGAGCCGCAGGCCATGGTCCAGCCGAGCGTGCCGTGGCCCGTGTTCAGAAACAGTCCGCCGACAGGCGCCTTGCCGATGATCGGCGGGCCGTCCGGCGTCATCGGCCGCAGCCCGCACCAGAACGTGGCGTCTTGGAGCGCGCCTCCCTTGGGAAAAAGGTCGCCGACCGAATGCTCGAGCGTCGCCCGCCGGGCCGGCTGCAGGGACATGTCGTAGCCAGAAATCTCGGCCGTTCCGCCGGCACGGATGCGGTTGCCCAGGCGCGTGATGGCAACCTTGTATGTCTCGTCCATCACCGTCGAGACCGGCGCGGCTGTGGCGTCGGTGATCGGCACGGTGATCGAATAGCCCTTCACCGGATAGACGGGGACCGACAAGCCGAGCGGACGCAACAGGATCGGCGAATAGCTTCCGAGCGCCACGACATAGGCGTCGGCGCTGAGCATGCCCGCGCTGGTCGCCACGCCGTCGACCGCCCCGCCCGACACGCTGATGCGCTCGATCGTCGTGTCGAACCTAAACGCCACGCCGCGCCCGGCGCACAGCGCCGCAAGCCGCTCCGTGAACATCTGGCAGTCGCCGGTCTCGTCGCCGGGCAGGCGCAGGCCGCCGACGAACTTCTCCCGCACGCGGGCGAGCGCCGGCTCGGCGGCGATGCAGCCGGCCGGGTCGAGCACTTCGTACGGCACGCCGAACTGCTTGAGCACCTCGATGTCCCCGCCGGTGCCGTCGAGTTGCGCCTGCTTGCGAAAGAGCTGCAGCGTTCCCTGTGTCCGCTCGTCATAGGTGATGCCGGTCTCCTGGCGCAGGGCGCGCAGGCAATCGCGGCTGTACTCCGCGATCGGAACCATGCGGGCCTTGTTGACCGCGTAGCGCGCGGAGGTGCAGTTGCGCAGCATCTTGGTGAGCCACACCCACATTGCGGGATCGATCTTCGGCCGAACAACAAGGGGACCATGGCGCATCAGCAGCCATTTGATCGCCTTCACCGGAATGCCGGGCCCCGCCCATGGCGATGAATAGCCGGGCGACACCTCGCCGGCATTGGCGAAGCTGGTTTCCAGGGCCGGGCCGCTCTGGCGGTCGACCACTTCGACCTCATGGCCGGCGGCTGAGAGGTAGTAGGCGGTGGTGACGCCAATGACGCCGCTGCCCAGCACCAGTATCTTCATGCGTCGCATTCCTTGGGCCGGGGCGTCCGTTCAGTCATCGGTATAAATCCGGTGGAAGCGGTTGCCGAGGCCGGTCAGCACCTCGAAGCCGATCGTGCCGGCATGGCCGGCGACGTCATCGACGGTCTGGTGCGCTCCGATCAGTTCGACGACTTCGCCCGGCAAGGGGGCGCCCTCCGGCAGGTCGGACACGTCGAGGATGATGCTGTCCATCGAAACCCTTCCGACAAAAGGCAGCGGCGTGGCGCCAAGGAAGCCGGACGAGGCCGCGCGGCGATGCCAGCCATCGGCATAGCCGATCGCGATCGTCGCCGCCCGCATCGGCGAGGGCGCGACGAAGCTATGGCCGTAACCGACCCCCTCGCCCGCCGGAACGGCGCGTACCTGCACCACCTTGGCCGACAGCCCCACCACCGGGCGCATCGGATTTGGCCTCTGCGGGGTCGGATTGATGCCGTAGAGCGCGGCCCCCGGGCGCACGAGGTCGTAAAGGAAGCCAGCGCCGAGAAAGATGCCGGACGAATTGGCAAGCGAGGCCGGGGCGGTCGGCAGCTTGCGGCGGATCTTTTCGAACCGGGCGCGCTGCATGGCGTTTGCCGAGTGTCCGGGCTCGTCGGCACAGGCGAGATGGCTCATGACGAGGCGAAGGTCGATTCCACCCAGCAGATCAGGCGAGGCAGCCAGCGCATCGACCTCGTCGGGTGGCATGCCGAGCCGGTGCATGCCGCTGTCGACCTGTATTGCGGCCGGAAGTCTCCGCTTCAGCGCCCCGGCAAGGTCATTCCACGCGGTAAGTTGCGGCAGGCTGTTCAGCACAGGAATCAGGTTGGCTTGCGCGCAGGCACTCTCGGCGCCGGGCGGCAAGCCGTTCAGAACGAGGATGTCGGGGCCGGCGCGCAGAGCGGCCCGCAGCGCAATCCCCTCGCCCACATGGGCAACGAAGAATGTTGCGCAGCCTTCGCGAACAAGCGCCGGCGCCACCATCGCTGCGCCGAGGCCGTAGGCGTCAGCCTTGACCACGGCGGCGACGCGAGCGGGCGCGGCCCAGTCGCGCAGGGTGCGATAGTTGGCGCGAATGGCGGCAAGGTCGACCGTGAGGACCGCACCGGCTTCCGCCAGGCTCACGCCCGCATTGCGCGCGTCGCGGTCGACCATGCCGGGCTCGGCGGTGGCACTTGCCATCGATCGATCCAAGGCGCTCCGGTTGGCGTTCATCCCCGATCAGTAGAACGCGCGAACCGTCGCTGCAACCGCAATGAAGGGTCCCCCTCGCCTGCGATCTTCAGCGATCCTCCAGGAACCGCACGACATCCTCAAGCACCGGGGCACGGTCACGAAGCGGCTTCGAAATCGCGAGCAGCGTGCCGACATGATCGACATCGGGATAATATTTCTCCTCTACGGCGTGCCCCGTCCGTCGCAGGAGCGCGGCCAGCCGCTTCGAATTTCGCGGATAGACCAGCGTGTCCGCCTCGCCATGTGCGAGCAGCATCGGGGGTACGTATTGTCCGCGCATGACGCGGTTGACCGGCTGGGTTCGCTCCAGGTCGGCAACGCCCTTGAACGCCTCGCGCGTCTCGTCGACCTGGAGCGGCAGGAAATCATAGGGCCCGGACAGACCGGCAACCGCCTTGACGACGCTCGGCTCGAGTCGCTCGGCGCGCAGGAATTCCGGCGCGAGCGTGACCATCATCGCATTGTAGGCGCCGGCCGAATGCCCGACCAGAAAGATGCGCCGTGGGTCGCCGCCATGGGCAGCGATGTTTCGGTGGACCCAGGCGACAGCCTTCGCACCGTCCTCCACGAAGACGGGGTAGCGGTGTTCGGGGACGAGGCGGTAGTCGAAGACGACCGTGGTGAAGCCGCGACTGGCAAGCGCGCGGCCGGCGAAGCCGTATTCCTGCCGAGCGCCGCTGTTCCAGGAGCCGCCGTAGAAGAAAACGACGACGCCCTTCGAGGCACCTCCATCCGGAGTGTAGATATCGAGTTTCTGCCTCGCCTCGGTGCCGTAGGCAATGCCGTGCACGACACCGGCGACATCGCCATCCTTCGGGACGACCGCGTTGAAAGCTCCAAGCCGGGAGCAGCCGGTGACGAAAAGCATGGCGATCGACACGGCCGCCATTGCCGCAACAAACCTCGAAACCCGCATGATGCCTTTCCGTCGCCCCGCCGCTGAATTGCTATACGCACAGGCTTGCCCAATGGTTGCGTCGTGGAGACGAAGGGGCGGTGGCGAGACGGACCTTAACCCAACGTTCAGTCGAACAAACTATTGAAACAGCAGACAAACACTATGGACCGCATGGCAAGAGGCACGCAGTCGTGACGGAAACGGCGCTCTCCACAGTCGAAACAGTGCCCGACCGGCCACAAAGCGACGCCCGTCTCCTCATGCATATCCAGCAACTGATGCAGGCGGGCGAGGCAGCGCGCCTGCTGGTGGGTCGAACCGACCATGTCACCCTTCTGCCCAATCGGGTTCGTTTCCTCAGCGATTTCCCGGCATACATGGAACGCGCCGAGCCGCAGGCCCTCGTCTTGCTGACGCTTGCCGACGCCAAGCACTTCAACGATCTGCTACGCGCGCTCGGCCACTCCTATGCGGAAGATTTCGTGCGGGCCGGCGCCACACGACTGGCCCAGCTTCTGCCCGAAGACACGCAGATCTATCATGTCTCGGTCTTGAGTTTCGCTTTCTTCGTGCCTGACCCCGGCAACGCACGTCCGCCGTTGGTCGTCGGCGAGATCGTGTCGGCGTTCCGCCGCTCGATCGTCTGCCAGCACATCCCGGTCGACACCAGGGTCGGCATCGGCATCACGCGACTGGCCGGAAGGCATCGCGATTCCAGCGAAATGCTGCGGTCGACATTGGCCGCGGCGCAGGACAGCAGGCGCGGGCATCGGGGCTGGTCCTGGTACGATGCCAAGACCGACGAGGCACATCAGCGCGCCTTCCGGATCCTGACGGACCTTCCCACGGCTCTGTCATCCGGCGACCAGTTCAGCCTGCAGTACCAGCCGCGCGTCTCGATGAGGACCAGAAGCTGCATGAATGCCGAGGCCCTGCTGCGCTGGACGCATCCGGACCTCGGCCCGGTCTCGCCCGGAGAGTTCGTGCCGCTGGCAGAGGCGACCGCGCTGATCACACCGCTGACGCAATGGGTCCTGGACCGCGCGCTGAACACCGTCGCGGACTGGCAGAGAACGCGGCCGGGCATGAAGATATCCGCGAACGTCTCGCCGAAGAACCTGGTAGAGCCGGATTTTGTCACCCTGCTTTCGGACATGTCGGAGCGGATGGGCGTCGATCCGTCATTGGTCGAACTCGAGTTCACCGAAGGAATGCTTGCCACCGACTGGCAGTTCATGATGCAGCAGATGGACCGGCTGCGCGGTTGCGGCTTCGAGATCGCCATCGACGATTTCGGCAGCGGCTATTCCAACATGAGCTATCTCGGGAAGATCCCGGCGCGCTACCTCAAGATCGACCAGGCCTTCGTGCGGCCCCTCGACCAGGAGCGAAACAATCAGCTGTTGGTCCGCGCCATCATCGAAATGGCTCATGCGCTCGGCTATGAGGTCGTTGCCGAGGGCATCGAGACGCAACAGGCCTTCGACCTCCTTGCGTCGTGGAACTGCGACGAGGGCCAAGGCTATCTGATGAGCCGGCCGCTGGCCAATGACCAGCTCGCACAATGGCTTGCCGAAGCGCCTCGCGCCTGAGGCACGACGCGACGATGCAGTCTATTGCGCCAGATGCCTGAAGGCGCCGATCACCTGGACATATAGCGCGCGCTTGAACGGCACGATCAGGTCGGGAAGCTCGTCCATCGGCTTCCAGGCCCAGGCATCGAACTCTGCCTCGTGGCCCCCCGGCGGCGGGTTGATGGCGATCTCGCTCTCGTCGCCCTCGAAGCGCAGCGCGTACCACTTCTGCGTCTGGCCGCGATACCTGCCTTTGAACGCGAGCCCGACGAGATCGCGCGGCAGGTCGTATGTCAGCCAGCCCGGCGCCTCGGCGATCAGGGACACGCTGCGCATCCCGGTCTCTTCATAGAGTTCACGCAGCGCGGCTGGAAATGGTTCCTCGCCCTTGTCTATGCCGCCCTGCGGCATCTGCCAGAGCTTTGACGAGCCTGCCATCTCGCCATCGGGCTCGGCAATGCGGTGTCCCGCCCAGACCAGGCCCGCCGGGTTCAGCACCATGATGCCGACGCAGGGGCGGTATGGCAGTGTCTCTGGATCGACGGATTTCTTGGCCATGCGCAGGGCTTAGCCCCGTTCCGGATCGGCGACAATGGCCGAAATCGGCACGATCTCGATGCCGCGCTTCTTGGCCTCCGCGACCCAGGACGACACCGCATCGACGGTCTCGGCGAAGGCCGATCCCGTGCCGACGGCATAGCCCCGGGCGCGCGCCGTGCGTTCCAGTTCGTCGAGCTTCTTGAGGATCGCTCCCCTGTCGCGCGCACTGTCGATGGTCGTATCGCCCGCAGCGAAAGGCACGCCGCCCTTCAGCGCGACATCGGGGGCCGCGCTGCGCGCAAAGGAGCCATCGTCGAAATAAAGCAGGCCGCGCCTGGCAATTTCGGCGAGCATCGGCTGCATGGCTGCGGCATCTGACGAAAAGCGTGCCCCCATATAGTTCATGACGCCCGTGTAGTTGGTGGTGCGCGACAGGGCCCAGCGCAGGTTCTTCAGGTTTTCCTCGGGCGTCCCGGCGACCGTCAGCGTGTTGCGGCCAGGGTCGACATTCGGATAGTCGAAAGGTTCCAGCGGCACCTGCATGACGATCTCGTGGCCGCTCTGGCGCGCCGCCTGCATCCAGCGACCAAGGCTGTTTCCTTGCGAGGAGAACCCCAGCGTGACTTCGCCCGGCAGTTTACCGATCGCCTCCTGCGTGCCCGTCTGCGACAGGCCGAGCCCGCCGATGACGATGGCGATGCGCGCGCCGCGCGTGCCCGACCACGGCCGCGCATAGACGTCCATGGGTCGCCTGCCGTCGACGGACCGGATCGGCAGGGGTCCGCTCTCGCCCTCCTCGATCAGCGCGCGATCGGGCAGGTGGGCGACGCGCAGGTTCTGGCCGACCGCCGACGGGTCGCGGATGACGACGACGCCCGTAGGAGGCTTGTTCTCAGGCGCAACCTGGATGATTTTTGGTCCATCGCCAGGCTGGGTCGACCCCACCTCGCCGGGGGCCTTCGCACTGGCAGCCACCTCGGCAGCGGGAGCGACGACGGTTTCCGGAACCGACACCACGACGTCGGGAATGGTGCGGAACGGCTTCTCACGCAGCGCGATCGATGCGGATACTCCGACGATCGCAATGACGGCCAGCGCCGAGATCAGGGTTCCGATCGGCAGGCCGCCACCCATGCGCGGCGCCCTGGTGGCAGTCTGGCCGAGCGGGCGTTCGATTTCCTTTTGGGTATGCGACAAGACGCGTCCTTTTGCCCGGCAGTCCGTCCGTAACAGGCAAATCCCACCCGCGTCTTTGGCTGGTGGATACGCTCGCCGAAAATCCGGGGGCAGCGCGCTGCGCAACCCCCGGATAGATCACTACTGGTTCAGGACATTCTTGTCCGGATTGGGCGGGAAGGCCGGATCCGTCTTGGAGCCGCGCAGGAGTTCGAGTGCGGCCGCAAGCTGCAGGTCGTCCTTCGGATCCGGCGGCACATAGGCTGCAGAGCCGGAGCCCTGGTCGCCTTCCTCTGCACCCTTGATGTGGCCCTTGAGGTCGGATTCGCCGCGCGTCACGTCCTTGCCCTGCAGTTCAGGCGGCAGAGGCTGCTCGACAGTGATGTCGGGCGTGATGCCCTTGCCCTGGATCGACTTGCCCGAAGGCGTGTAGTAGAGCGCCGTCGTCAGCCGCAGGGCGCCGTTTTCGCCAAGCGGGATGATGGTCTGCACCGAACCCTTGCCGAAGGACTGCGTCCCCAGAACGGTGGCGCGGCGGTGATCCTGCAGCGCACCGGCGACGATTTCCGAGGCACTCGCCGAACCGCCATTGACCAGGACGATCATCGGCTTGCCGTCGATCTCGTCGCCTGCGCGCGAATCGAAGCGAGTGATGTCCTTCGGGTCGCGGCCACGGGTCGAGACGATCTCACCCTTGTCGAGGAACGTATCCGACACGCTGACGGCCTGGTCGAGCAGACCGCCCGGATTGAGGCGCAGGTCGAGCACGTAGCCCTTGAGCTTGTCGTCGGGAACCTGCGACTTGATCGAGGTGATCGCCGCTTCGAGATCGTCAAAGGTCTTTTCGGTGAACGAAGTGATCTTCATGTAGCCGACGTCGTTTTCGACGCGGAACTTGACCGCCTTGACCTTGATGATGTCGCGCACGACCGTGATTTCGAGGGGCTTGTCGGCGCCTTCGCGCAGGATGGTCAGCTTGATGGGCGTATTGACGAGGCCGCGCATCTTTTCGACCGCGTCGGTCAGCGTCATGCCGCGCACCTCGGTGCCGTCGATGGCGGAAATATAGTCGCCCGACAGCACGCCAGCGCGCGCGGCGGGCGTATCGTCGATCGGCGTGATGACCTTGACCAGGTCGTTCTCCATGGTCACTTCGATGCCCAGCCCGCCGAACTCGCCCTTGGTCTGGACCTTCATGTCCTTGGCGGCATCCGGATTGAGATAGGACGAATGCGGGTCGAGCGAGGTGAGCATGCCGTTGATGGCGCTTTCGACCAGCGTCTTTTCCTCCGGCGGCGTCACATATTGCGACCGCACGCGTTCGAAGATGTCGCCGAAGATCGCGAGCTGCCTGTAGGTATCGGATCCGGCTGCGATGGCGGACGAGCCCGGAACCCCGTAGACGAGGCTCATTGCGGACGCACCCATCAAGGCACCGCCAAGCAGAAGCGACAATTTACGTATCATTTCCTGTCCTTCCAGAAAGACGGTCCGCCCACCACGGGGCCGGATCGACGGGTTTTCCATCCTTGCGGAACTCGACATAGAGTTCCGGCGCAGTCGTCACATTCTTCGCCGAGGTGTCTGCCACCCTGGCTTCCCCCATCGCACCTACCGGTTCCCCGGATAAAACAGACTGGCCAAGCGCGACGCTGATTCTGCTCATGCCCGCCAGAACGACATGATAGCCCCCGCCAGCGTCGAGTATCAAGAGTTGACCATACGAGCGGAAGCGTCCTGCATAAAGCACATTTCCGTCAGCAGGTGCCGTGACGATGGCTCCCGATTGTGTCGCAACCATGTCACCCATCATCACGCCGCCGTTATCGTCCCTGCCGCCGAAACGCAGCTTGAACCGTCCCGCCACAGGCAGTGGCACCTGTCCCTCGAGTGCCGAAAAGGGCAATGAAACCATCAGCCTGTTGTTCTCGGGCAGCGCCGCGATCTCGGCCTCGCGGGCAGCGAGCTTCTCCGCCTCGGTGCGCGCGGCATCCGCCTTGGCGCGATCCTTCTCGGCCTGATTTTCGAGCGAGGCGATCAGTTCCTTCAGCGAGCCTGCCTTTGCCGCCAGCTGTTCGCTGCGAGCCTGCTCGGCGGCAAGCTGGCTTTCGGTTTCCGACTGGAGCTTCTTGTTGGCCTCCAGAAGGAGGCTGAGCCGCTGCTGTTCGGCGAGCTGGTCGCCGACCGATGTGACCAGCTTGGCCCTCTCGGCTTCGATCGAACCGGTGATCCGCGACATCTCCGCAATATCGGCGATCAGCACTTCGGTCTGCTGCCTGAGTTCAGGGACGACGGCGCCGAGTAGGATGGCGCTGCGCACCGACGACAGTGCGTCTTCGGGCCGGACCAGGATCGCCGGTGGCGGATTGAGGCCCATGCGCTCCAGCGCGCCGAGCACTTCGGCCAGCACCCCGCTGCGCGCCGCGAGCGAGACGCGGATCGACGCCTCCTGCGCCTTCAGTCCCTCGAGCTTGCCGGAAATGTCGTCGATGTCCTGGGCGAGCTTCTTTTCGGTCTTTGCCGCCTGGATCAGCGCCGCCGTGATCGTGGCGTAGTCCTTCCTCACACCGTCGATCTCGGTAGTCAGCGCAGCAACCCGCTCCGCGGAGAGCTGGATGTCGCGCGATATGCGTTCGTATTCGGCGCGCTGGAGATCGGGACTTGCCGGCGCGCCGGCCGTTTCGGCATGGACCGCACCGCCAAGCACTGCCCACAGCCCGACGGCCGGCACGATGCCGCGCAGAATCCTGCCGATCCGAGAGACTGTGCTTGCCATTGTCGCTGCGTGCTTTGCCCTACCGCCGGGAGTCTAGCGGTCCGTTCGTTAACGAACCATCAACCATGTTGCCCCGATCACCAAGACGAGCGTCGGCGCCATTCATGTCGAAATTCCGGACCACGGTTGATCTGGATCGTCAGACGCGATGGTAGGGATGGCCGGACAGGATGGTGGTGGCGCGGTAGAGCTGCTCCGCCAGCATGATCCGCGCGAGCTGGTGCGGCCAGGTCAGTGCCCCGAAAGACCAGACCAGCGCCGCCTTGGCGCGCAAGGTGGCGTCGTGCCCGTCGGGCCCACCGATGGCAAGGACGGTGTGACGGGCGCCCTCGTCCCTCAGGCGGCCGAGCGCCTCTGCAAATTGCTGCGATGTCAGGTTCTTGCCGCGTTCGTCGAGAAGGATGAGAGAGGCGCCCGCCCCCGCAAAGGACGTTACATGCGCCGCTTCCTCGCGCTGTCGCTCGATGGCATTGGCGGCGCGGCTTTCCGCCATTTCCGAGACGCCTGAAAACTCAAGCCCCAGCGCAGGTCCGCTCCGGGCGAACCGCTCGAGATAGCGGTCAGCCATCTCCTTGTCGGGGCCGGCCTTCATTCGGCCCACGGCATGGATCGACAGTTTCATGGCGCGTCCGGCGACGGACGGCGCTAGTGGATCGTGTTCTCGTCGAGATCCGGCGCCTGCCACATCTTTTCGAGATTGTAGAATTCGCGGACTTCAGGACGGAAGACGTGGACGATGATGTCACCCGCGTCGATCAGGACCCAGTCGGCTCCGGTCAGGCCCTCTACGCGGGCGGTGCCGAGGCCGGCTTCCTTCAGCGCATCGAGCAGGTGGTCGGCAACAGCCGCCACATGACGGTGCGATCGGCCCGAAGCGACGATCATGTAGTCGCCGAGGCTCGATTTTCCCTGGATGTCGATGGAGACGATGTTCTCGGCCTTGGAGTCATCGAGGCTTGCGAGGACGGTTTCAAGGGCGCGGGATACGGACTCGTTTCCGCTGATCCCGGCCGGCGAAGGCATGACGTAGGCCTTCTTCCGCAGTGCTGTTCTCAGTGTATTTCCTTTCCTGAAAGAACAACCGACGCACGCGATGCGCGTTGCGCTCCCTTAGATATGCAGAGTCTGACGACAAGTTCAAGACGAGCGGGTGACCGCCTGTGCTCATAATGTTCCGGCGCGGCTTGTCGGCGAACGCTGCAGCGCCGAACGGGTCGATGTCGTCACCGGAGAGCGACGCCCGGGGCCGCCCTGCCCGGCATCGCGCTTGCGATGGGAACAAGCCCGCACGCCTGGGGGTTACCCGGGCAACGCACAGGGCGAAGGAAATCATGGAATTCTCTACGCAGAACGCTCTCGTAACTCTCCAGGCCGGCATTGCGCAGCTCAGCACGCTGATCGTTTCCTATTCGTTTTCAGCGCTCGGCGCGATCATCCTGCTGATCATCGGCTACTTCCTGGCGGGCTTGGCCGAACGGTCCATCTCGGCCGGCCTCTCCCACATTCATGGCTTTGACGCCACGCTGCGCGCCTTCTTTTCCAAGATCGTGCGCTATCTCATACTGGCCCTGGTTGCCATCATGGTGCTTGGACAGTTCGGCGTTCAGACCGCGTCGATCGTGGCGGCTCTCGGTGCGATCGGCCTTGCGATTGGCCTGGCGCTTCAGGGCACACTCCAGAATATCGCGGCGGGCATCATGCTCCTGGCACTGCGGCCGTTTCGCATCGGCGAGTATGTCGAGGTCGGCGACATTGCCGGCACGGTGGAGGAGATCGGCCTGTTTGCCACGCGCCTGCGGGCCTTCGACGGGATCTATATTCTGGCGCCCAACTCCACGCTCTGGAACCAGCCGGTGCGAAACTTCAACCGGAACGGGCGCCGTCGCAGCGACATTACGATCGGCATCGGCTACGAGGACGACATCGACCTTGCACAGCAGACGCTGCTGGACCTGGCGCGCGATGACAGCCGCGTGTTCGGTGATCCGGCGCCGACGGCATTCGTCAGCGAGCTGGCAGACAGCGCCGTGTCCATCACCCTGCGCTTCTGGGCGACGGACCAGGATTTCCATGCGGCGGTCCTCGACATCACCAAGGCCGCGAAACAGGCATTCGACGGCAGGGGCATTTCGATCCCGTTCCCGCAGCGCGTCGTCACCTATCAGAACGCCGCGCGGCAATAGCTCAGACCTGCCGCCCCGCATCATGGGGATCTGCATGGTCGATCGGCAGCGGTGCCTGTGCCGACAGCGGCGCGAAGCCGCCGGTCTCCGTCGCCGCCGGCGCCCTGGAGATCCGCCAGCAGACGAATGTGCAGAACGACGCGGCAATCGCGATCGCCACGTACATGAAGGCCTGGGTCCCGTAGAAGGCGGTCAGGATCGTCGCCAATGCCGGCATGATGAAGCCCGAGATCGACCAGGCAAACAGCATGGTGGACGACAGCGCGACGAGGTCGGCCTTGCCGGCCCTGTCGTTGGCATGCGCACTCGATACGGAATAGATCGTCTCAGACGCTCCGCTCCACACCATGAACACGAGCACCAGGACGAGATAGGATGAATCCTGCGTCTGGCTGGCCGTGATCCCGGCCGCGATGACGAGGAGCGACGTGGCAACCAGGACGTAGCGGCGGTCGATCCGGTCCGACAGCCAGCCGAATGGCAGTTGCAGGAGGATGGTGCCGAGCTGCATCGACACCATCAGGATCGAGACCTGATCCTTCGACAGGCCCTGGGCGGTGGCGTGGATCGGCGAGAAGCCCGCAACCATCATGGACAGGCCGCCGACCGCGAGCATGCCGGCGATGCCCACCGGAGAGACGCGCCATGCCTTGCGGAATGCGATAGACGCCGACTCGGGCACCGGCGGCGGCCGGAGGCTGGTCATGCCGACAGGGATGATCGACAGAGCCGTGAACACGATCGCGATGATGGGGGCTGCCTGTGTGTCCAGATCGACAAAGGACAGGGTCAGCGAACCGAGCCCGAGCCCGACGATGTAGCTGATGTAGAAGATCGCCAACACGCGGCCGCGGATGGCATTGCCGACGGCGTCGTTGAGCCAGCTCTGCGCGACGATGAACAGACCCGAAATCGCAAAGCCGTAGAGGGCGCGGGACGCGATCCACAGGACAGGAAAGGTGCCCCCGGCGATCATCGCGCAGGACAGGATGATCAACGCCGAAAAGGTCATGTAGGCGCGTGCATGGCCGACCATCCGCACCAGGCGCCCAGTGAGCAGGCAGCCGAGGAGGCCGCCTGCCGACAGGCCGGTGAGAATGCTGCCCGCCCATGTGGGCGGCAGACCGGCATCGCCAAGCTTGACCGGCACGTAAGCGAAAAGCAGTCCGTTGCCGACGGCCAAGAGCGCCATCGACAGGATGATGCTGGCGATCGCGACGATGTGCGCCGGCGGCTCGCTTGCGCTGTCCCCCTTTCCTGGTCCCTCGATGGCCGCCGCAGTCTCCATCGGGCCAGTCTCTCCCGGCGCCGCGCCGCGCTGCGGCGGCAAAAACGACATCGCCCGGCGGGTATTTGGTGGACCCAAGGAATGGCGCTCCTGGAGCACACCGCCCGCTGGATCAAGCCTGGCGAGCCGCCTCGCGGATGGCACTCGAGGACAGCGACGAGCGGGGCCCGTGGATGAAGGTCCAGGCGGGCGGCGTCATGCGCGCCAGGAGCGGCGCATCTGCCTCGTCGACGCGGGCATGGTCGAACGTCTTGGCCATGACCGAGGACAGGAAAGAGAGCGTGGCGCCGGGTCGGTCGATCACCGCGATCGGAAACGTCGTGGCAATCCGGCGCCAGCGCTGCCAGCGATGGAAGTCGCGCAGATTGTCGGCGCCCATGATCCAGACGAAGTCGACGCCCGGGTTGCGCGCCTTGACCAGCGCCAGCGTGTCGGCGGTATAGCGCACGCGATGGGCCGCCTCGAACGCGGTGACCTTGATGCGCGGATTCTTGGCAACCGCCTGCGAAAGACGGAGCCGGTCCGCCAGCGGCGAAAGTTCGCGGCCGCTTTTCAGCGGGTTGCCGGGCGTCACCATCCACCACAGCTGGTCGAGCGCAAGCCGCCGCAGCGCGATCTCGGCGACCAGCGCATGGCCGGCATGCGGAGGATTGAACGAGCCGCCGAACAGGCCGACCGCCATGCCCTTTTCGACATGGGGCATGCGGAGGTACTGGGAAGGGATTTCAGTTCCCATCACGCGTCGTCTGCCGGCCAACTGTCGTCAGGCCAGTCGCGCGCTGCGTGAATGATATGCACGACCTCAATCGACGTTTCCGTCAGGGCGTAGGCAATGATGTAGGGGGAACGTTTGACATACCATTCGTATGTACCCTTGACACGCCCCTGACGGCCGACCGGCCTTTCGGCAAGCATGTTGAGGGCCGACTTGATCCGCTCGACAAACAGATGCTTGGCGCTGTCGCTATGGGCGCCAAGGTATTCCATGGCGTCCTCAAGGTCCTCCAGCGCATCGCCAGACCAGGCGACAATCCTCATCCGCGTTTTTTGGCCCCACGCTCGATAGCAGCGTGAAGCCGTTCTATTGCAACGTCGTGCGGGACTGTTCGCCCAGCCTCGATGTCAGCCAGTCCCCGGTGAATAGCCGCGACAATCTTCATTTCACGCTCGACATAGTCGGAGATCGCTTCGGCGGCCAGAAACGATTTGGTTCGCCGCGTCTGGGTCGCCAACTCGTCGAGCCGGGCCTTCGTTTCCGGGCTCAGACGGACGGTCACGGTTTCAGATTGTGTGCTCATGTACACATTCTAGCACAGAGCCGCCCGGCGGCAAGCTATGGCCGCACCTGTCCCGATCCGCGCACGCGGTACTTGAAGGAGGTCAGTTGCTCGACGCCGACCGGGCCGCGCGCATGCATCTTGCCGGTCGCTATGCCGATCTCGGCGCCCATGCCGAACTCGCCGCCATCGGCGAACTGGGTGGACGCGTTGTGAAGCAGGATCGCGGAATCGATACCGGCGAAGAATGTCTCGACGGTCGCCGCATCCTCGGCGACGATCGCTTCGGTGTGGTGCGAGGACCAGGTCTCGATGTGGTCGATGGCGCCGGATACGTCGTCGACGAGCTTTACGGCGATGATGGCGTCGAGATATTCCGTCGCCCAGTCTGCCTGGGTAGCGGGCCTGGCGGAAGGAAACGCGGCGCATACATCGGCGTCGCCACGGATCTCGCAACCGGCCTTCGCAAGCGCCTCCAGAATCGGCACGAGATGGGTCGCGGCAACCGCACGGTCGACCAGCAGCGTCTCGGCCGAGCCGCAGATCCCCGTGCGCCGCATTTTTGCGTTGACCACAATGCTCACGGCCATGTCGAGCCTTGCCGAACGATCGATATAGAGGTGGCAGAGCCCTTCGAGATGCGCGAAGACCGGCACGCGCGCTTCGTTCTGGACACGGGCGACCAGGCTTTTCCCGCCACGCGGGATAATCACGTCGAGATTGCCGGACAGGCCCGACAGCATCGCGCCGACGGCCGCGCGATCGGTGGTCGGCACGATCTGGATCGCGTCGGCCGGCAGTCCAGCGGCAGACAGTCCTTCGACCAGGCAAGCATGGATGGCCGTCGACGTGTTCAGCGAATCCGAGCCGCCGCGCAGGATGATCGGATTGCCGGCCTTGAGACACAGTGCGCCGGCATCCGCCGTCACGTTGGGCCGGCTCTCATAGATGACGCCGATGACGCCGAGCGGCGTGCGTACCCGCTCGATATGCAGGCCGTTGGGCCTATCCCATTCGGCAATGACTTCGCCCACGGGATCCTTCAGCTCGGCGATGGCGCGCACGCCGTCGGCCATGTCGCGGATGCGGGCGGGCGTCAGTTTCAGGCGGTCCATCAGCGCCGCGCTGAGGCCCGCCTCCTCGCCGTTCTTCATGTCGATGGCATTGGCTTCGAGTATGCCGGGCTCATGCGCGACGAGACTGTCCGCCATGGCCAAAAGCGCGGTGCGCTTGCTTTCCGGCGACGCAAGGGCGAGCGGGCGGGCCGCGGCGCGCGCCTTGCGGCCGATCTCGTCCATCAGCGCGAGCGTGTCGGCCGCGGATTTTTCGTGGGTTTGAAGCATTGTCGTCTCGAAGCTTAGGGTCAGGAACTATCTACAGGTGAAGATGGTGATCAGCAATGCGCCAGACATGCGGCCGCGTTCGCGCGCCCGCACTGGCGCGGCTCCACCGGTCGGACGATGTCGGCCTGACGGCGTGGCTCAGGACGTATCGAGAGCAGGCGTCGACGGCGCAAGGCCACGCATCATGCAGATGTCAGCGGCCCGCATAATTCGGCCAATGGCGCTTGGCGAGGAAACGGATCGAGTGTCGGATTGCGGGCCGTACGACAAGACGAGTTCCGTCTCGTACAGCAGAAGGCAGGCCAGCTCCCGCAGGCGCATCGCCAGTTGCACCATGTCGGCACGGGCATCACCGGACCGGACGATCTCCATCGGCCATGCGTCTGACGTGCCGACCACGAATTCCCGGGCGACGATTTCGGCCGGCCGCAACAGCAGCAGCATCGAACGGCAGGCGACGAGGGAACGGCCGCCGGCGAGTTCGGCGAGGTCGGCAAGCGCAAGAAGCAGCGCAACGATGCGCTTCAGCATCGCCGCCTCCTCCCTGATTGCCTGCTTCCAGTCCATGCACGGCTCCGCTCGTATCGACGGGGATTATCGCGCGAGAGGCGGGGACGGGGACAAGATTGGTCGTGGAGTGTACTGCGCAGCTCGGTAAGTGCTAGAAAAGACGAGCTCTTTTCTTTGAGAAGGCGAGTGCGCTATCCCCGCAAGTCGCGCGCTCGGCAACCGACGCCACGTCATGCTCGGGCTTGTCCCGAGCATCTGCGACGGTCGGCGGGGATGTGCAGCTAAATTGATCGACCGCTGCAGATCCTCGGGACAGGCCCGAGGATGACGGCGAAGAGGGCCTCCTCGCGGCGCGACGTCCTGACCTCCCGCGCGGGACGTCGTGCTCGGGCTTGTCCCGAGCATCTGCGAAACCCGGCGGGGATGTGCAGCATACTGATCGGCCGCTGCAGATCCTCGGGACAAGCCCGAGGATGACGGCGGCGGGGGAGGCTCAAGGATGACGGTGCTGGAGGACTAGCCAACGGATGACGGCGGTGGAGGCTCAGGCCGTGGATGACGAGAACGGTTCGACCATCACCAGCACAACCATCCCCAGCGCGACGTCATGCTCGGGCTTGTCCCGAGCATCTGCGACGGTTGGCGGGGATGCGCAGCTAGATTGATCGACCGCTGCAGATCCTCGGGACAGGCCCGAGGATGACGGCGATGGGGCGACAGTTCCGCGAGCGACGGCATGACCATCTCGGCGCGACGTCCTGACCTCCCCGCGCGCGACGTCATGCTCGGGCTTGTCCCGAGCATCTGCGATACCCGGCGGGGATGTGCAGCATACTGATCGGCCGCTGCAGATCCTCGGGACAAGCCCGAGGATGACGGCAAGGGAGGGACAGACCCGAGGAGGACGGCGAAGGGGGACTGGCCGGAGGATAACGGCGAGGGGGCAACCGTCCCGCGGGCGACGTCATGACCATCTCGGCGCTAGGCCTTGATGCTCCCGCGCGCGACGTCATGCTCGGGCCTGTCCCGAGCATCTGCGACCGTTGCAGGGACCTACAGTGCACTGATCGGCCGTTGCAGATCCTCGGGACAAGCCCGAGGAGGACGAAGGGGCTGGCCGAGGAGGACGGCGAAGACCCGGGTGACGGAGAAGGATCCGGCTAACCGGCTGCCTTGCCGTCGACGCCGTTCTGGCCGACCACCAGATCATCGCGATGGATCATCGCCGAGCGCGCCTCGTAGCCGAGCACGGCCTCGATGGCGCCCGTCTTCAGCCCGGCGATCCGGACGGCATCGGCGGCGTCGTAGGCGGCCAGGCCGCGCGCGATCTCGCGTCCTTCGGGGCTGAGGATCGCAACCGTGTCGCCGCGCGAAAAATTGCCGCTGACCAGCGTGACACCCGCAGGCAGCAGGGACTTGCCCGACATCAGGGCCGTAACGGCGCCGGCGTCGACCGTCATCCTGCCGGCCGGCTCGAGCTGGCCGGCGATCCAGCTCTTGTAGCCGGTGACCGGGTTGGCGCTGGGCCGGAAGAACGTTGCGCGCTCGCCGCGATCGATCGCCGCCAGCGGGTTGAGCCGCGTGCCCGAGGTGATGATCATGGCCGTGCCGGCGACGGTCGCAATCTTGCCGGCGTCGAGTTTTGTGCGCATGCCGCCGCGCGACAGTTCGGATGCCGCGGCGCCCGCCATCGCCTCGATGTCGGGCGTGATGCGCTCGACCAGCGGGATGAAGGTCGCGGTAGGGTCATGCGCGGGAGGACCCGTGTAGAGCCCGTCGATATCGGACAGGAGGACCAGCAGGTCGGCACCCATCATGGTGGCGACGCGCGCGGCCAGCCGGTCATTGTCGCCATAGCGGATTTCCGAGGTGGCGACCGTGTCGTTCTCGTTGATGACGGGAACCGCCTTCAGCTTGAGCAGCGTCGAGATGGTTGCGCGCGCGTTGAGGTAGCGCCGTCTCTCCTCGGTGTCGCCGAGCGTGAGCAGGATCTGGCCCGACGTCAGCGATTCCCTGCCGAGCGCTTCGGCCCAGGCACCGGCCAAGGCGATCTGGCCGACCGCCGCAGCCGCCTGGCTTTCCTCGAGCTTCAGGGCACGCCTGCCGAGCGACAGCATGGTGCGGCCAAGCGCGATGGCGCCGGACGAGACGACCAGCACATCCGTACCGCCGCGCGCCAGCATGCCGATGTCGGCGGCGAGCGAGGCAAGCCATTCGCGCTTCAACCCGCTCTGCCGGTCGACCAGCAGGGCCGAGCCGATCTTGACGGTGATGCGGCGGTATTTCTTGAGCGACAGGGAGGTCATGGGAGATGATTCGTAAGTTGGAAAAAGCGGAAACGTATCGTTCCTTGGCGCCCCCCTCTGTCCTGCCGGACATCTCCCCCACGAGGGGGGAGATCACGCGCTCCAGCGCCTGCGACTGGCCAATCTCCCCCCATGTGGGGGAGATGTCCGGCAGGACAGAGGGGGGCAACGTAGAGCGAAGTCATCGGAGGAGCCCGAATTACTCGACCCAGCGCGGGTCGCGCTTCGGGGCGGCCTCGCGCAGGCGGTCGGCGCCGATCTCGGTGGTGAGCGCCCGCAGCACGGCCTCGACGCCCTCGCCGCTGACGGCCGAAACCAGCATCGGCGCACGGCCGATGGCGCGCTTCAGCGACGCGACCTTCTTCTTGCGGCCGTCCGCGTCGAGCGTGTCGATCTGCGACAGCGCGACGATTTCCGGCTTGTCGGTCAGCCCGCCGCCATAGGCGTCGAGCTCCTTGCGCACCGTCTTGTAGGCTTTCCCGGGGCTCTCCTCCTGAGCCGAGACGAGATGCAGCAGCACCCGCGTGCGCTCGACATGGCCGAGGAACCGGTCGCCGATGCCCACACCCTCGTGCGCGCCCTCGATGAGGCCCGGAATGTCGGCCAGCACGAATTCGCGGCCGTCGACCTTGGCCACGCCGAGGCCGGGATAGAGCGTCGTGAAGGGATAATCGGCGATCTTTGGCCGCGCCGCAGTGACGGCAGCGAGGAAGGTCGACTTGCCGGCGTTGGGCAGGCCGACAAGGCCCGCATCGGCAATCAGCTTCAGGCGAAGCCAGATCGTGCGCTCCTGGCCTTCCTGGCCGGGATTGGCGCGGCGCGGCGCCTGGTTGGTCGAGGTCTTGAAATGCTGGTTGCCGAAACCGCCATTGCCGCCCTTGGCGACGAGATAGCGCTGCCCGACGACCGTCAGGTCGCAGATCAGCTGCTCGTTGTCCTCCTCGTAGACCTGCGTTCCCGCCGGCACCTTGAGCACGACGTCGGAACCCTTGCCGCCGGCACGGTTGCGTCCCATGCCGTGCACGCCGGTCTGCGCCTTGAAATGCTGCTGGTAGCGATAGTCGATCAGCGTGTTGAGCCCGTCGACGGCTTCCACCCAGACGTCGCCGCCGCGCCCGCCATCGCCGCCGTCCGGACCGCCGAATTCGATGAACTTTTCGCGCCTGAACGACACCGATCCGGCGCCCCCGTCGCCGGATCGGATATACACTTTGGCCTGATCGAGGAATTTCATGGCAGGTTCGACAGTCTGGACAATGGATTTTCTGTTGCGGCTCCTCTACCGCAAAGCGATGCAAAGCGCGAGGCCGCTTCGCGCCGTTTTGCCGGGGGCCGTTGCTTGACCCTGGAAGGGAGGCGACCGAATTGAAGTTCGTGACCTACAATGTGCATTTCGGCATCGGACTCGACGGGCGCTTCGACCTCGACCGCCTGACTGCCTCGGTCGCCGACGGCGACATCATCGCCCTGCAGGAGGTGACGCGCAATTTCATGGGCAATGGTGGCGCCGACATGGTGGCGGGCCTGGCCGAGCGCCTGCCCGACCATTTCCACGTCTTTGCGCCGGCCATGGATGTCGATTTCGGCGCGCGCGGGAATGATGGACGGCCGATCAACAGGCGGCTCGAGTTCGGCAACATGATCCTGTCGCGCTGGCCGATCCTGTCATGCCGCAACCATCTGCTGCCAAGGACCCGCCGCTTCGACCGGGGCAATCTGCAGCGCGCGGCGCTCGAAGCCCTGGTGAATGGGCCGGCGGGCGCGTTTCGCGTCTATGCGACCCATCTCGACCACGTCAATCTCGAAGAGCGGATCGCCCAGATCCACCATCTGCGCGACCGCATCAACGCCTATCCGATGGAGGGCGGCGCGATCACCGGGGCTGCCGAATACGGCTTTCCCGAGCCGCCCTGCCCCGAGGACTATGTGCTGATGGGCGACCTCAACCTGGTGCGCGGCTCGCCCGAGCACAGTGCGCTGACCGGCAGCATCGACCCGGTGGAGGGTCGCCAGCGGGTCGCGCACTATCCGGTCGACGCCTTCGATCTCGCCGGCGGCGTGGCCGACGGCACGGTGAGCTTCGTCGGCAATGACGATTCGGCCGGGCACCGGCTGATCGACTTCATCCTGGTGCACGCCATGCGTGCTGCAAAGCTGCGCGGTGTCTGGGTGGACGCGACGGCCGAGGGATCGGACCATCTGCCGGTCTGGGCGGAGATGGACTGAGGGACGTCTCTTATCGCCGGAATTCGACCCGCGTCTTGGCGACCGGAAAGCCGAACTTGGTGACATAGGCGGTGTTGAGCACCGTGCCGTCGGCATTCAGCACCATCTTGTCATGAAAGCGCACGCGGTTCTTCCTGGCCGCGCCATCGAGATAGACGTCATAGGAGAAGCGGGCCGTGTTGCCCGTGATGGTGACCAGCGTGGCGCCGATGACGTCTTCGCGCGTGCCGCTATAGGTGTTGTCGCCGGTCTTGGTGAAGCGCCAGGTCTTGCGGTCGCGCTCGCCGTCCTCATAGACGAAATCCTCGACCAGCTTGAGCCGCCTGCCGTTCCAGGTGCCCGTGAGGAACACCTTGAATTTCCGGCTGACGCCATTGATGGCGCGAAACTGCCCGTCTGCGACGGTGCGGCCGACAAAGTAGTTCTCGAAGCGGAAATCGGCGGCGGCGGCAGGCAGTGCGAGCGCGCCGAGAAACAGGGCGCAGGACAGGACGACATGGGACAGGCGATGCATGGGGCTACTCCGCGCGACAATGCGACTGCCCTCGATACGCGACGCCGCCCGTTGTGGATCAGCCGGCCATGGCTGGAGGCGCCATGGCCGGTCGTCCAGGACTCATCAGGTCACGCCTGCGCCCAGTTGCGCAGGCTGACCCAGGTCTTGCGGTCCAGCCGGTAGCGCTCGATCGGCACCTGGCCCGCCACCATCGAGTTCAGCATGCCCTGGCCGGCATACTGGAAGCCGCATTTGTGCACGACCCGGCGCGACGACGGGTTGATGACCCGGCACGACGCATGCAGCACGGTGATCGCGGTGGCGCGGAAGGCGAGGTCGACCAGCGCATGCGCGGCCTCCGTGGCATAGCCGCGCTTCCAGTAGGGCTCGCCGATCCAGTAGCCGAGCTCGAGGCCGCGATCCTTGACGGTGAGCCCCGCGCAGCCGACGAAGGTGCCGGTCTCGGCGAGCGTCACGGCAAAGACGGCGCCGCCGGCGACCTTGCCCTGCGCCATGGCGATGAAGGAACGCGCCTCCGCCTCGCCATAGGGATGCGGCATGCGCGCCAGCATCTCTGCGATCCGCCGGTTGTCGGCGAGCCGTGCCAGCTCGCCGCTGTCGCCGTCATGCGGGCGGCGCAGCACCAGCCGCTCGGTGGCGATCGGACCGCAGTCTATCGCCAGACTTTCGTCTTCCGTGTCGTCTCTCTCGGCAACCATGGTCGTCCCTCCAGGCAAAGAAAAAGGGGAGATGGCGACCCATCTCCCCTGTTCCTTTTTCTGGACTGTCCAGACACCGGTTCCCGAGATGGGGCGCCGGTGTTTGGTGTGCGGAACCGGCTACTCCGCGGCTTTGGCGATCGGGTTTACCGACACGTAGGTGCGGCCATTGGCTTTCTTGCGGAACGCGACCGCGCCGGCCTCGAGTGCGAAAAGAGTGTGGTCCGTGCCCATGCCGACATTGGTGCCGGGATGCCACGTGGTGCCGCGTTGACGGATGATGATGTTGCCGGGAATCACGGCCTCGCCGCCGAACTTCTTGACGCCGAGACGCTTAGACTCGGAATCACGACCGTTGCGCGACGAACCGCCAGCTTTCTTGTGTGCCATTGCTGTTCTCCTTCGCTTATTCGGCTGCGGCCGCGGGGGCGGCCTTCTTGGACTTGGCTGCGGGCTTCTCCCCGCCCGTCAGGATCTCGGTGATCCGCACGGTGGTGTGGTGCTGGCGATGGCCGTGCTTGCGGCGCGAATTCTGCCGGCGACGCTTCTTGAAGGCGATGACGGTCTTGGCGCGGCCTTGGCTGACCACTTCGGCCGTGACGATCGCGCCTTCAATGAAGGGAGCGCCGAACGTGGCCGAATCGCCCTCGCCGAACGCGAGCACTTCACCGAATTCCACCGTATCGCCGGCTTCGCCCGCGAGCTTCTCGATGATCAGGACGTCGTTGGCGGCAACGCGATACTGCTTGCCACCCGTTTTAATGACTGCGAACATTTTTTGCCTTTCGCTGTTCGGTCCGGCTCTTTGACCGCCCCAGGGGCGGCCAGGCCGTCTTTTTGTCAGTCTTCTGGGTTCAAAGTAAAACCAGCGCGGAGGTGTCCCAGCGCTGGAATTGCGCCGTCCGTAACCGAAGCGCCAGCCCAAGTCAAGGAGAGCGGCGCGAAGCCGCGGAAAACGGCGCGCGATTTGGCCTTGTATCGCGCCAAGCCAGAAGCTATCTAGTGCGCCGCGCAGCGACCAGCGCGCACTACCTGTGGAGAGGTGGCAGAGTGGTCGAATGCACCGCACTCGAAATGCGGCATGGGTGCAAGCCCATCGGGGGTTCGAATCCCTCCCTCTCCGCCAGCACCACCCTAAGCCCCTGATGTTCCTAACAAACCCTTGCATTGCAAGGCATTGTGTCCCAAACCCTGCTACAAGACTTGCTACAAACAGGGGATTGCGGCCGATGAAATACGTTCATTTCGCTCGCGGACGATACTCCGTCCGCGTGACTGTCCCGCCAGATCTACGCGCCATCGTCGGCAAGCGCGAACTCGTCGAACCCCTCGCCGCCGACAAGCGAATGGCCGAAAAGGCGGCTCACGGCGTCATCGCCCGCTTCCTGGCTCTGCTGGAAGCTGCAGCCGAGAAGCTCGAATCGCGTAAGCCAACTTTGAGTTCGGCCGCCAAGTTCTACTATCGCCAAGGTCTAGAGGATGACGATCTTGATCGCATCACGCCCACCCTGATCAACGAGGACAGCTTACCGGGCGAGCGTATCGATATGCTGCCAGGATGGGCCGAATACCTTCGTCACCTGATCGCTGGTCGCCTCGATGACGATCACGCCGAGATGCTCATTGGCGCACCCGCTGATAGACTTGTTGCCACGGGAATGGTGCCGAACCTTCCTCGCGACCAGCTTCTCAAATTCGTCGCGGCGATCGAACTCGAAGTCGTTGCCGCCGCTCAGGCGCGTAACCGTGGGGACATAATGCCCCCGGCTCCGCGTCATCCCTTACTAAACCAGCCTGAACCAGACCATGAGCCTGCCCCCTCACCGGCCGCGCAAACCGGCAGCGGTATCACGCTCAATCAAATCCTCGTCGCCTTCCACGGCGAGCGCACGGCCGGCAGTCGCACCCTGGCCGATAAGACGATGGCCGAACACAAGGTCGCCGTGCGGATGCTGGAGGAGTTTCTCGGCACCGGCCTGCCCGCCCGTTCGATCAAGCGCAAGGATATGCTTGCCTATAAGCAAGCGCTTCTACACGCCCCTTCACGCTATAGCCTGCGCTTTCCCGGCTTGACGTTGCCTCAAGCGATCAAGGCGAATCTAAAACGCGAAGTGCCGTTCCCGACGCTCGACCCGCAGACGATCAATATGAAATGGCTTTCGCATATCTCGACCATTTTCAAATGGGCGATGAACAATGGGCACCTCGACGATAACCCCGCTGCCGGCGTCCGCGTTGACGAAGGCAAGGGTCACAAAGAGCCGAGTCGCGTCCCGTTTACGCAAGAGGACTTAAAGGCGATCTTCGGCAGCCCGTTCTATCGCTCGACGCCGCGCGAGAAGTGGCAGACCCGGCATTGGGCGCTCCTTCTAGCACTCTATACCGGCGCGCGCTCCTCAAGCGAACTTGCTCGCATTCGCATCGTCGACATCTTTAAGGAGCAGGGCGTCGACGTGATCGACCTTGCCATGGCATCGAAGAACACGAGGAGCAAACGCCTCGTGCCAATACACAAGCACCTTGTCGATCTAGGCTTCCTCGACCACGTCGAGCGCTTACGCCAGCTTGGACAAGCTCGTCTGTTCCCCGATTGGGAGCCAGAGGACAAGGTCAACCGATGGTTCCTGCGCACCTATCGTGACGAGATCGGCATCACCGATGAGCGAAAGGTATTCCATTCATTCCGGCACACGCTCAAGACGAAGCTGGCCAGCTATGGTGTCAACCGCGACGTGTCGGACTTGATCACCGGCCACAAAGACCAGTCTGTCGCTGCCGTCTACATCGGTGATGCCGCGACGACGATGATCAAGGCAATGGCGGAAGGCTTAGGCCGCGTCGACTTCGATCTCCCTATCGCAGCATAACAAACGCGACTCATGAGTGACCTTCGAAGTCAATGGAATAAATTCCTATCCAATGCAATAAAGGATTATCTTCCTATCATTGAACGTGAGACAATAATGCCGAAATCAAATTCGGTGTTGTTTTGTTCAAAAGTCCCGTTGCGTATCTGAAAAGCTTTCTCACGAGAGATATCGAGACAAAGTCGATATCGCTCATTGACCCGCTTGCATTCGAGTTGTTCGGCGCTGTCACCACGACCGCCGGACCATCCATCACCGCCGCGACCGCGATCCGCGTCCCGGCCGTCTATTCAGCTATTGCGCTCATCTCCGGCGCAATTGGTTCGCTTCCCGCCAAAGTCTTTGAAACGGCGGACAGCGGGAAGCGGACCAGCAAAAATCACCCGGCCTATCGTCTCGTGCATGACGAAGCCAATCCCTGGACCAGCGCCGGGCAGCTTCGCGCCAAGCTGACAATCGACGCCCTTCTCTATGATCATGGATATGCCGTCGCCGTTCGCGTCAACGGCGTCGTCAAAGAGTTCGTCCGGCTCGACCCGCGCACCGTCACGATCAAGACCGACGCCGCCACCGGCGAGCCGTTCTATGAAGTCCAGAACGCCACCGGCAAGCGCACATATCGCTTCGAAGACATCCTGCACATTTCCGCACCGCTCGACGTGGCCCCGATCAAGGCCGGCCGCGAGGCCATCGCCCTGGCCTCCATCCTTGAGCGTTGCGCATCCCAGCTTTTCGCCAACGGCGCGCGGCCGTCTGGCGTCCTGACCAAGGAAGCCAAGGCCGGCAGTTCGGCCGATAATGGCGCCAGCGTCATCACCAACATCAAGAAGGCTTGGCGCGCCTGGCTGGCGAATAGCAACGGCGACCCGCTGATCCTCGACAACGGCTGGACATACAATCAAGCGACCATGACCAGCACCGATGCGCAGTTCGCCGAAATGCGTGTCGAGCAAACAAACGAGATCGCCCGCGTCTTCCGCGTGCCGCCCCATCTGCTTTTCGAACTGTCGCGTGCGACGTGGTCGAACGCAGAAGAAATGTTCCAGTCGTTCCTGACCCTCACGCTCCGGTCATGGCTCGACGCATGGGAATGGGCATATGCCCGTTGCCTGCTGACGGCTGACGAACGCGCGGCTGGCTACTTTGTCGAGTTCGTGATCGACGACCTCGTGACGGCCAACACGGAAACCCGCGCAGAAACCTACGCCAAGTATCGCGCCATGGGCGTGCTCACGGCGAACGAAGTCCGCGCCGGCCTCAATCGTGAACCGCTCGACGGCGGCGACGAACTGTCGAATCCGAACATCACACCCGGCCGATCGGCGGCGAACGATTCCAAATACGAAACGGTTTCGGATCTGCCGCGAAAGGCTGCCGCATGAACGCGCACACCGCATTTTTCGGCGACGGCGATCACGCGTTCGCACTCCCGGCCGAATTGATCGTCGAGCTTGAGCGCAAGACCGGCGCCGGTATCGGCACGCTTTGCTTGCGCCTGGCAGACGGCCACTTCCGCCACGACGAACTCATATTGATCATCCGGCTCGCCCTCATCGGCGGCGGCGCCGACCCGCAAGAGGCGGTTGCCCTTGTCGCTGCATACGCGGTCAATCAGCCGCTCGCCGGCTCATTCGCTCTCGCGAGCAAGATCCTTCAAATCGTTTGGTCCGGCCCGCCCGCGCCCGTCACACAAGAGGCCGGCACCGATGGACAGGCTTGAACTTAAAGCGGCGCTCGCCGTCTCAGATGCCGGCGAGATCACCGGCATCGCATGGCCGTTCGGCACGCCCGACAGTATCGGCGACCTTATTGAGCGTGGCGCATTCAACGCGTCGGCTGCGATGCCGATCTTGTTCGAACATGACACCGGCCGCGTTGTCGGCACATGGCACACCGCCGTCGAGACCGACGCCGGCCTTGAAGTCAAAGGTCGCCTGTTTCTCGACAGCGTTCCGCTGGCCCGTGACGTCCGTGCCCTCATCAAGCGCGGTCGCGCGAACGGCCTATCGATCGGCTTTCGCGCCACCGAGGCCAAGACCCGCCTCGACGGCAACCGCACGATCGTTGCCCTCGACCTCGCCGAAATATCCATCGTCGCCAATCCGAGTCACCCGGACGCGCGAATTCTGACCATCAAGTCCGCAGGTGTCGCGGCAATCCCCAACACCCAAGGAATCATTATGGAAAACGAACTTAAGGCACCCGCGCCTGAATACGCGGAACTCGAACTGAAAGTCGCCGCCGTCGCTGACAGCGTCAAGACCGTCCTCAAGCTCACCGATCGGCTCGACAAGCTGGAACTCAAGATGAACCGACCGGCGGCTGCGAACGGCAACGTTCCCGGCGCCGACAATGACAACGGCGTCGAGACGAAGGCGTTCGGATCATTCATCCGTCGCGGTGTCGAGCGCATGCCGGCCGAAGAGACGAAGGCCCTGACTGTCGCGGTTGACGCCAACGGCGGCTATCTCGCACCGGAAGAGTTCATCGGCGGCATTCTCAAGAAACTCGTCGAGTTCAGCCCGATCCGCTCTTACGCAAAGGTAATTAGCATCTCCACATCGGAGATCAAACAGCCTCGCCGGCTCACTGGCACGGCCGCGACGTGGGTATCCGAGATCGCCGATCGCACGGAATCCACCATGACGTTCGAACAGGCGACCTTCACGCCCTACGAAATGGCCACCTACACCGATGTCTCGACGCAGTTGCTCGAAGACAACGCCTATAATCTCGAAGGCGAGCTTCAGGACGATTTCTCGGAATCGTTCGGCAAGACCGAAGCAACCGCATTCGTCAGCGGTGACGGCACCGGCAAGCCCAAGGGTCTTCTAGCCGCTACCGGCATTGTCGAAGTCAAATCCGGCACCGCCGCTACGCTCGGCACCAACCCGGCCCAGACGATCATCGCGCTCTACCACAAGCTTCAGTCTGCATTCGCGCAGAACGGCGTCTGGCTGATGAACCGCAACACGCTTGCGCTCATGCGCATGCTGACGGACGGACAAGGCCGATTTCTCATGCTGGACCCGATAACGGCCGGTATGCCGATCACGTTGCTCGGCCGTCCCATCGTCGAAGCGATCGATATGCCCGACGTGGCAGCCAACGCCTACCCGATCATGTTCGGCGACCTGTCGGGTTATCGCATCGTCGATCGGATCGGCCTGTCGGTCCTTCGCGACCCCTACAGCCTGGCAACCAAGGGACAGGTTCGTTTCCATGCGCGCAAGCGTGTCGGCGGCGACGTGACCCACGCTGACCGCTTCGTGAAGATCAAGTGCGCGGTGTAATCTGATGACTCGGCTCGCATCTGACATCATCGCCATCAAGCACGGCAACGTCGCCGTGCGCTTGCGACCGTCATTGCGGGCCGCACTCACCTTGCACAGCCGGCACGGCCTGCCGGCCGTCCTGGCTGGCATCATGGACCGCAACTTTGGCATCATGGTCGACGTGATCGTCCAGGCCACCGACGAAGCCACCGCATACCGTATTGGTTCTGACCTCACTCGCGACGGCTTGTTCAAGCTCGACCACCTTGTCGAGCCGCTTACCGATTATGTCTTCGCGCTTTTGGGCAACGATCGCGAACCGGCAACGAAGCGCACCACAGCCCGCGTCCAGCCGACTACCGACTGGATTGCGCCTTACATCGAAGACCTATTCGAGAAAGCGACCGGGTGGCTTGGCTGGTCCGCTCACGACGCTTGGGCTGCCACACCCCGCGAAATCCAAACTGCCACGCGCGGCCTCATCGCCAAGCTCAAGGCCATCCACGGCACTGCCGACGACAAGCCCGCCTATGACCCGCTTGAGGCCATCACGCCGGCCGAAGTCAGCGAAGGCATCGCCCGCCTTCGTCAGCTATCGGCAAACCAGTGATGGCCACCCGTCCGCCCCATCTCTGCACATGCGGCAAGATCGTCCCGGCCGCACAGCGTTGCTCGTGTCAGGCCATCAGTGACCGCGCCCGTAAGGCCCGCTTCGACAAGAAGCGCCCATCGGCACGCGCACGCGGCTACGACTCAAAGTGGCAGCGCGAAAGCAAAGCGTTCCTAGCCATGCCAGAACACCGACACTGCGCATGCGGCTGTGGTCGCGTCGCCGACATGGTCGACCACATCAAACCGCACCGTGGCGACATGATCCTCTTCTGGCAGCGCAGCAACTGGCAGCCGATGACGGCATCGCCATGCCACTCCCGCAACAAGCAGCGCCAGGAGCGTCAGCTATGATGTTCACCTATCGTCGGCAGCTAGCCAAAAATGTCCTTTCGCCTTGCCACGAGTGCGTCGCGCCTTTGCCTGTCAGCCTCCGGCAGCATCGGGCGAGCATTCAAGTGACGCAATTCCCGGAGTTCATTCAGATTTCTCGTCATTTCTGGATGACCAACGAGAAACTCTTTGATCGTTTCAGTGGCTTTGGTCAGAATCCCTGCCAAGAAAAGCGTGCACCCTATCAAGATGGAGCTTTGCGCAATCGATATCGAGTGAACGTTGACAATCGAGCGACCGAGCACTTCGGCACCGGATGCAACGCCGAACAGCAAGAAAAGTCCACTCAACGTCATAACGACAGCGCCTGTGACAGACGCGGGGTGAGAAAACATGCGGATCTCCAGATCACGGTTGACGCCGTGCGCGTTAGTTCACGCGGCAGTTGTGGTTCTATCCGCTCGCTAACGCAAGCGTTGTGGGGAGTAACATGACCCGCGACGACCTTGTCACCCTCGACGGCGTCACTCAGTCGTTCACCGAATGGGCTGCCGACTACGGCATCACGGTCGCAACGATCATGAACCGCATCCGCGTCGGCATGCCCGTCGATCGAGCGATTACCAAGCCGATGCACGCCAAGCCCGGCGACCGGCTACCTGACCAAGACGTGCCGAAGCGCATCATCCGAACCCTCGACTTCAATGGTCGGACCATGACGCTACGCCAATGGGCTGACGAGCTTGGCCTTTCATACGGTCATATCCATTCGCGTCTGGCGCTCGGCTGGCCAGTCGAGACTATCCTCACAACGCCGAAGCTGGCGCGGGGGGTGTCTCCGAACTTCCCGCCCTCGTTAGGGACCGGCGGGGGACCAGTCGCACAAGAGACCCCGAATATGGATTTTTCGAAATGAACGTCACCGTTGCCCTTCTCAAGGCCCAGCTAAACCTCGACGGCACCGACGACGATGCACTGCTGACGCACAAGATTGCGGCTGCGGAGGCATGGATCGAAGCCCAGATCGGCGTTGCGTTCGCCGACCTCGACCCATACCCGGCATCACTCGACGAAGCCGTTCTACAGCTTGCCGCGCACTGGTATGAGCAGCGCGAGGCCGTCTTGATCGGCGTCAGCGCCAACGAAGTCCCGTTCGGCGTCCGCGAACTCATCGCATCTAGCCGCGTCTGGGAAATGTGATGGCCAAGTCGGCGCAACTGCTTCGCCTTGAGCGGCGCATGGCGGCTATCCCGGTCGCCGTTCGTGCCGCCGTCATCCCGGCCTTGGCCAAGTCTGGCGACGAACTCGCCGGCATGATGCGCCAGCTTGCACCCGAAGACAGCGGTGACCTCAAGGAATCCATCGCCGTCACGCTACCCGGCCAGTCGACGCCACCATATTCGCAGCCGGGCGGCGCCCAGCTTGCCGGCGAGCTTTCCGTTCTCGTCACCGTCGGCAATGATGCCGTCCGCTATCCGCACCTCCAGGAATACGGCACCTCGACGGCGCCCGCGCAGCCGTTCTTCTGGCCAGCGTTTCGGCTTCTCAGGAAGCGGCTCGACAATCGCATTCGCCGTAGCATCGGCAAGGCCGTCCGCGACGGATGGAGCCGGCGATGATCGAACCATCGCTGGCCCTACAGACAGCCATCAACGCCCGCCTTACGTCAACGGCAGCGGTCACCGCCCTGGTAGCAACCAACCAGATACGAACCGGGAACATGCGCAAGGAAAACCTGCCGTCGATCATCATGGCCGGCGCTCAGACCGAATTTCTTGGCTACGCGGCCGGTGGCCAATACCTGGCCCGTGTATGGATCGACCTTCACATATGGGCAATGGATGCCGGGGGCGATGTTGCCAAGGCGATCGGCTTCGCCGTCCACAACGCCCTCCTGGCCCCGATCGTGCCGGCTGATTGCGCCATCGATGAGTTCGAAGCCCGCAACGTTCTCTGGCTTCGCGACCCTAATCCTCACTTCGCCCATGGCGTCGTCAAGGTCCAGGCTGTCATCCGGTGGGTGATCTGATGCGCGCCGGCAAGCTCGACCGCACCATCGTCCTACAGCGCAGCGTCGAAACGAAGTCCTCGACCGGCGCAATCACTTTGACATGGTCCGACCTTGCGACCATCCGTGCCGAGATCGTGGAGCAATCCGCCGACGAATTCCTGACTGGATTCGGCGAGGCCCAGACCGACGCCATAATTTTTCGCGTGCGCTACCTCGCCAACCTGACCACGGCCGACCGCGTCATGTATGCCGGCACCGCGCACGACCTCAAGGCTATCTCTGAGATCGGCCGGCGCCGTGGCCTTGAGCTTCGTTGCGGCCGATCGACGTGACCCACCTTCGCGGCGTCAAGCCAGCGCTTGCGCCAGACAGCAACGCCCTCACCAAATCACCGTCGGCCCCGAAATTCTTGAGCGGTCATGCCCGCGCGGAATGGCGGCGCATCATGCCCCGGCTTGTGGCCGATCGCATCATCACGACGGCCGATCTTGGTGGCGTCGAAGATTTCTGCATTGCGCGTGGTCGCGTCCGTGAGATCGAAGCCGTGATCCGCACCGGTGGCGCGCTCGATCCGGCGCTCTTCCGTGCCCAGGACAAGGCTATGCAGACGGCTCGCCAGCTTGCTGCCGAATATGGCCTGTCGCCCGTCTCACGCGCCCGTGTCGGCAGTGGCGCCGACAATGATGACGAAGCCGACAACCCGCTAGCGGTCCACTGATGGCCAGCACCTACCCGGATTGGATCTTCGACGGCAGCACGATCGACGACCCGCTCGGCCACGGCGAGCGTGCAGTCAGGTTCCTTCGTTGCCTCAAGCACCCGAACAGCACCGCACCTGGTCACGCTTTCCAACTTCACGACTGGCAAGAGCGTATCGTCCGGCGCATCTATGGCCCGCGCCACGCGGACGGCCGTCGCATCGTCGAGACTGTCTTTTGGATGATTCCCCGCGGTAACAGGAAGACCAGCCTCGCCGCGGCGCTGGCGCTCTTGCATACGATCGGCCCTGAGAAGGTCCGCGCCGGCCAAGTCATCTTCGCCGCGTCCGATCGGGAGCAAGCCGGCCTTGGCTTCAAGGAAGCCGCGAACATCGTTCGCATGGATAAGCGGCTCATCGCCGCGACTAAGATTTACGACGCGCACAATAGCGTGAAAAAGATCGTCTACCGCAAGGATGACGTGTCGCTACAGGCGATATCGAGCGACGGCGCATCGCAGCACGGCAAGACGCCGGCCTTTATCCTTGTTGACGAGATACACGTCTGGAAAGGCCGCGAACTCTGGGAAGCGCTCAAGTCCGGCTTGGTGAAGACCAGCGGCACGCTCATGATCATCGCCACGACGGCCGGCCGTGGTTCCGAAAACATCGGCTTCGAACAATATGACTATGCGCGGAAGGTCGCGCGCGGCGAGATCGTCAACCCGGCATTCTTGCCGATCATCTTCGAAGCCGAACCGGATGACGACTGGCAGGACGAAGCCGTCTGGCACCGCGTCAACCCCGGCCTCGCCGATGGCTTCCCGAACATCAACGGCTTGCGCAACCTCGCCAAGGAAGCCGAACACCGGCCGGCCGAACGGCACGCCTTCACGCAACTCAATCTCAACATCTGGCAAGCGCATTCCCGCACGCCACTCTTCGACATGACCGTCTATGACGAAGGCCAGATCAAGCTCGACCTCGCCGACCTCGCCGACCTACCTTGCTACGTCGGCGTCGACCTATCGGTGAACGGTGACCTTACGGCTATCGTGGCAGCGTGGCGCCATGACGACGGGCGCATCACGATCCATCCGTATTTCTTCGTTCCCGGCGATGACCTCGACCAACGCGGTCAGCGTGACGGCCTGCCCTACGTCCAGTGGAAAGCGGACGGTCATATCACCGCTATCGACGGCCCGATCATCGAACCGGAAGCGGTGGAGCACTGCATCCGTGAGCTTTGTGCATCGAATAACGTCATGGAAATCGCCTTCGATCCGCATCTGGCCCGGACCATGATGCAGCGCCTTCACGATCACGGCTTGCCCGTCGTCGAGATGCGTCAGGGTCCGCTCACGATGGGACCGGCGATCGGCGACCTTGAGCGCACCGTCAACGGCCGCAAGCTGCGCCACAGTGGCCACCCGGTCCTTCGCCATCACTTCGACAGTGTCGTGGCCTCGACGAACGACACTGGCCTGACGCGCATGCACAAGGCCACCCGCACCGACCGGATCGACGGCGCCATCGCGGCTGCGATGGCTGTCAGCCGTGCCTGTAACGCCGACACGACCCGCTCAATCTATGACACCGACGACATCGCCGATCTTCTGGCGGCTTAAGGAAACACCATGCCCATTAACGAAGAACGTCTTGTCGTAGCCCTAGAGGCCAGAATAACCCAATTTGAGAAGAACTTCGCCCGCGCCAGTCAGACGGCGTCGCGCAACTTCGACCAGATCGAAAGGCGCGCAAAGGCGTCCAGCACCCGGCTTGAAAGGACCATGGCCGGCGCCGCCAATCGCATCAACACGTCCGTCAAGGGCATCGGCCTGTCGATGGTCGCCGGCCTTGGCGTCGATGGTATGCGGCGCATCCTCGACACCTCGACGCGTATCCAGAATGCCCTCAAGTCGACTGGCCTCGCCGGCAAGGACCTCGACACCGTATACCAGCAGCTTTTCAAGTCGGCCCAGCTCAATGGCGCGCCGCTCGAAAGCCTTGTCCAGCTTTACAGCCGCGTCTCGCTTGCCCAGCAAGACCTTGGCGTGTCGAGTGGCCAGATCGTCGGGCTCGTCAACACAGTCGGCACGGCCTTGCGCGCCAGCGGTGGCGACGCACGGTCCGCGTCCGGCGCCCTGCTACAGCTAGGGCAGGCCCTTGGCGGTGGCGTGGTCCAGGCCGAAGAATACAACAGCCTTATCGATGGCCTGCCCCTAGTCCTCCAGGCGGCCGCCAATGGCATCAAGGAAGCCGGTGGCAGCGTGTCAGCGCTCACGCGTCTCGTGAAGGACGGACAAGTCACGTCCAAGGCATTCTTCGACGGAATCCAGGCCGGCGCCAGCGTTCTCGACGATCGTCTTGCCGGCGCTGAGCAGACGGTGTCCGGCGCATTCGTCCGGCTCCAGAACGTGCTTGTCGACACCGCCATGCGGATCGACGACTCGACCGACGCAAGCCAGACGCTGGCGAACTTTCTTAGCGGCCCGCTGGCCAGCGCCATATCCGAACTTGGAAGCTTGTTCACCGGGCTTGGTAATGGTCCGGTCGCCGACTTCATCGGCTGGCTTAACGCTGCCACCGAAGCGGCCGTCCAGGCGTCCGCTGATATCGGCGCGGCGCTCGGCACCGATCGCGTCGGCGCATCGTTCGGCGCCAAGCCCTACATCGGCCCCAGGCGTATCCAGGACCGGATCGACGGCGCGTTCGAAGGTTTGGCCGTCAAGAAGCCGACTGAGATCACCGCGACGCAACCGGCGCGCACCGTCGAGCCAATATCCTTGTCGAGCTATCCGCTTCCGAAGAAAACCGGCGGCACAGGCGGCAGCAAGGCCAAGAGTGCCGGCGCCGACGACTATGCCCGCGAAGTGCAACAGATCAAGGAACGCACCGCAGCCCTTCAAGCTGAGACGACGGCACAGGCCGGCATAAACCCGCTTGTCGACGACTTCGACTTCGCCATGACCAAGGCACGCTCGACGCAAGAGCTACTTACGGCCGCACAGAATGCCGGCCTCGCCATCACGCCGGAACTGAAATCTTCGATTGACGCCCTTGCCACCGGCTACGCCAACGCCAACGTCGAAGCGCAGAAGCTTGAGCAGTCGCAAGACAAGGTTCGACAGAGCGCGGAAGACTTCGCGGCGGCCGGCAAAGAGCTTTTCGGCGGCTTCATCTCTGATCTTCGCGAAGGTCGATCGGTATCTGACGCCCTGGCGAACGCCCTCAATCGCTTGATCGACAAGATGCAGGACATGATCTTGAACTGGCTATTCAGTGCAGCCGGCGGCGGCGGCATCTTCGGCAGCATCTTTGGCTTTGCGGAAGGTGGCAGTGTTCGCGGCCCCGGCACGTCTACCAGTGACAGCATCCCGGCGAGGCTGTCCGACGGCGAGTTCGTCGTGCGCGCATCATCGGCCGCAAAGCACCGTCGCCTTCTCGAAGCGGTCAACAACGACAATGTCGCCGGCTTTGCGTCGGGCGGGTTCGCAGGCGGCACGCCGACGTTCGGCTCGGCAGGATCGGCGGCGCCCGCGATCGCCATCTCGGCCCCGATTACAGTCAACGGTTCGGCCGGCACGCCTGCCCAGAATGACGATCTGGCGAAAGCGATGGCTAAGCAGCTTGAGGCTACCATGCGAGGCGTTGTTTCTGATGAGTTTAGACGCGCCCAAAGGCCCGGAAATCTGGCGAATAATCGGGCGCGGTAGCAATTAGATCGGACCTCAAGCCGGAAACCTGCTATACTCTTGTGATAGTAAGCGATCACATGAAGGAATCCGTCTATGTCCACCATCAATATCGGCGTCCCGGCCGAACGATACCGCCAGCTCCAGCGCCTTGCCGAGATCGATCAATGTTCGATTGCCGACACCATCGGCGACTTCATCAACAAGGCTATCCACGAAGAACGCCTCCCGGACGAACTGCCGGGCTGGACCATCGAACGCGTCGGTGACCATGTCCGTCTCGTGATCGAAGACGCTGGCATTGAACGAAAGCTCACGCCCAGCGCCGCTTTCAATATGGCCGATACTCTTGAACGGCTCGCCGTGCCGACCGGCACCATGAAGGGCATCTTCGATGTCGACACCATGCTTCGGCTTGAGCGTCGTGGCACCAGCGTCAAGATCATCGACGTGAACACGAGTGCATATCGAGCCGTCGCCCGTTCGGTCGCCCAAGACGCCGCGCATCTTCTCCGCGCGTCAGCCGCTTAAAACCAGAGAGGACCGGCCGCGCGCCGGTCCTTCGGAGATCGTTCTGAAAAACCTTCCACCAGCCGCTTCACCGACCGCAAACCCGACGCCGATCACCCCCGGCCAGGCCCCGACGGCGCTCGCCGTAACCGGCCCGCAGATAACCACGATCGCCAAAAAGGTAAATCGAAATCGGGTGAAATCGGCGTTTCGCGATGCGCAGTTCCGCCCGCTTTTCCAAGGCGTTGCGGCCCTTGAGGAACTGGAGGCTATGGGCGGCACTTCAGTTACACTGGCAACCCCTTCTCACCCTTCAGCTTCCGTCCTTCACATCAAGCTTCCTTCATCAGCTTCATCACCTTCACCGCTAGCTTCCCCTTCAATCGCTTCAAAATCGTCCGCGCCGTCCTTTCCAATCGAAACGCTGACCGATGCCGAAGAAGAGCGTTCCGCAAAGTTCTGGCGCCCGTTCAACATCGCACTGCCGAGCCCTCGCAAACACGTCCTGCCGGCCCGCTGGCGCGACCTCAGCGACATTGGCACCTTGGAGTGGTTTCACCACGCCTTGCGCGCTGTCGGCCCGTCTACGGCCTTTAGCTTGAATCTCTCGCCGGAAGTCGAAGCGCAGACCAAGACGGCTGCATCATCTGCCGGCTGGCTTTCAAAGCGCATCGCCAGGAACTTGACCAAGGCGCTCGGCAGGAAGGTCGATTTCTGGTTCGCGTTCGAAGTCGAGAACCGTCGCCTTCATGTCCACGGCGAGTTCGGCATCGACATTGTAGACGCGCCGGCCGCGCGGAAGGCTCTCAGGCTTGCCGGCGGCGAGTGGGTGAAGGTTCGCCAGCATCAGGCACATACGCGCGAGACGCCCTCTGTCGTCTGGTCCGGCTACACCGCGAAGCATTCGATCTTCGTCCGGCCGCTTACCGGCCGGTTTGCCGGCATATCGCCGATTAATGGAGATTGGTTTTTCGCGACGAATGCCATCCGCAAATCAGCAAGCATTCTCTATGAGTCGCAGCGACTAGAAGCTATCATTTTGATGACGAACCTCAAGTAATGATCACTCACTACTGAATGATCATCAAATTATACACTTGACATTGATGTATCAAAGACTCATGACGCTCTCGCAAACTTTATGGAGACTGTCATGGACACCTACTTTTCCGACAAAGCCTACGATGAACTCGTCGCCGCCCTCGCCGCAATCGAACCATGCCCATTCTCCGGCAAGCGGGAGCGCTACCAGATGGTGGACGTGCTGATGGAGGCGCGGATTTGGCCTGCCCGCGTGAGGCCAGGGCGGCGAACGCCGATCTCCAACAAACCAAAAATGATTATCACATAGGCCTTGACGTCTTCCGTCAGTTTCTGTATCTAACGCTAACACTGACAAAAACGAAAACGAGAACGACATGGCCCTGACCAACGCCGAACGCCAACGCCGCTATCAAGAGAGGAAGAAGCAAAAGCAGGAGAAGTCTCCAGACCTAACACGGCCGTATCTGACCGAACCGTTCTATCAGGCGGCCGGAGATTGGAGCGAAATCGAATGGCACATGGGGATCCTTGGCCTGAAGCTTGATCGTTATGAAAACGATTCCGGCGCGACGGCTCTTGCCGCCCCATACGACGAGTGGGGAACGGAACAGGGCTTCTACGATCAATATACCGCCTCGGTTGGTCGTGCCGAGTTCACCGTCCACATGTTGCTGGGGGCGGCTGGGTCAATGGCGAACCTGTTGAACAGCTACAAGAAGGAGAAGCTTGATCTAGCGATTGAACGGCTCGGCAACGCGGTATCGAACGATCCGAAAGATCGAAAGAAGGCTGTCGCGGAATTGGTGCGCATCACCAAGCTTCGCGATCGGCTGGACAAGGTCAGACGATGGGAAATCGCGCAATTCGAACTGAAGGAGGATGAATGAGAGATCGTCACAAAAACGAAACGGCATGACCGAGTTCGCACCCCGGTCATGCCTTCGAAAAATCACCCGTCACAAACAGGAGTAATCGAATGGAAAATTCTAACACAGTTCCGCATGCCCTCTCAATGTCGCTCGACGAAGAGCGCCAGGCATTCGCCAACTATCTGGCGACCCCAGATGGTGGCTACCTCGCTTCTGCAATCGAATGCGGGAAATACGACCTCAGCGATGTCGACCTGGAGGTCGAGGTATGGCTTCATGATAAAGAGGCGAGCGCCGCCGACATCATCGATCGTGCCAATGACACCATCGACAAGCTTGAGGGTCTGAAGCGCAACCTCGGCGAATTTCGGGACGGATATGTTAAATCGATGGCCATCGCCGAAGCCATCGATGAGACGGTTCTGAAGATCGAATATCGGCCTTCGAAGCAACTTCTTAATGCCCTGAGGTATGGGTTTGACCTTCATCACGGCTCAACAAAGAAGCTGGCCAAGGATCTGCGAGCATCGTTGATTGCTCTGGGTTTGCCTAAGGACAAGCGCGGCCTAGCTCTCCACACCTATCATCGCGCTTCTTGTTGGACCGACGAATTGGCTCATAATGGAGACTCAAATGCCTAAATCAACAAGAGACGACCCTACGATCTTGCCCAACTGCGAGCCAGACTACATCCGCGCCTCGCTCGCCGCGCGCTGCAGCGCGGCCGGAGATTTCGCGGCACTGGCGACCTATGACCGGCTGAGGCGGGAGAACTATGCAGCCCGCGTCAAGTTCGGCGGAAAGCCGAACGCCGACAACATGGACCGACTTGCCAATGTTGCCTTCAAGGAAGAACTTGATCGCATGGCGGCGCTGCTCGACTAGAATGAAGGGCGGGTTTACACCCCGCCCTTCATTCATTTCGACATGGGGTTGAAACGCGTTCTTTAATCGTTCACGCTCCGTGATAAGGCTGGTTCGAACAGACGGGAATCATCGTGTCAGAAGCAGCTACAGATCTCCTCAAGACGGCCAACGGCAAGCGGTTTAAGACCATCTTAGCCGATCCGCCGTGGCAGTTCATCAACCGCACCGGCAAGGTCGCACCGGAACACCGTCGCCTAAGCCGGTATGGCACGATGGGGCTCGAAGCCATTAAGGCATTACCGGTCACCGATGTAGCCGACACCACAGCCCACCTTTATCTATGGGTGCCGAATGCCCTACTACCCGACGGCTTGGCCGTCATGGCTAGCTGGGGCTTCTCCTACAAGTCGAACTTGATCTGGCACAAGATCCGCAAGGACGGCGGCTCGGACGGCCGTGGCGTCGGATTCTATTTCCGCAACGTCACCGAGATCATCCTCTTCGGCGTGCGCGGGAAGAACGTCCGCACGCTCGACCCAGGGCGCACCCAGGTCAATCTCCTGGCCACGCGTAAGCGGGAGCACTCCCGCAAGCCCGATGAGCAATACAAGCTCATTGAGTCATGCTCGCCCGGCCCCTACCTCGAACTCTTCGCGCGTGGCACCCGGCCGAAATGGACCGTATGGGGCAATCAAGCTGACGACGACTACAGCCCGACGTGGGACACCTATAGCAACCACTCGCGCGCCGTCGCGGCTGAATAGCTTAAACGTCGGCGGCCGGTGGCCAATCCTCGATACACGCGGCCTTTATTCCGATGGCAAGAACGGGGCAGCCGCCGTTCCGGCCCGCATTCAGGCGATAAAGAAGCTTGCCCATCCACGTCGTGCTTGCGCCATACTTCGACGCAGTCGGGCGCGTCTCACCGTCGATCAAGCGGACACTTCCATCTTTTTTAAGGATGGGACCTAACTTCGGGAAAACGGGATTGAGATCGGCGCTTCGAGTTAACAGCACGCCTGCGTCGATCGCGCCGGCCTGATAGAAGGCGTTGAACGCATAGAGATCGCGGTCAAATGTCTGATCTTTGCTGTTCCATTCGAGGTCGAAGGCGACCTTATTCTTCACGTAGTCGATCTTGTGACCGTCTAGATAGCCCTCCCGGGTCTGCTCGGACTGGCGCTTTTCGAAAACCGGCTTGCCCTTCCGGACGCCTATCTGTTCTTTCCATAGCAACTTCACCAAGAGATCACCGCGCACGACCGTCTCGTGCCATCCAACCGGGCGCAAAAGAGCGTTAATCCGCTTGGGGATATCCGACTCGTTGCCGCCGGCAGTTCTAATTATGCGTGTCGTGAGTGTGAACTGGCGCAACGCCTCAAGAAGCTCGCGCCACTCAGCCGATCGTGTCTCTGACAGCACAACCACAGCATTCTTGTAGCTAAAGAACTCATATTTCGATCGTAGATCTTCGGGAATGCGGGCGTCGACCGAATGTTGCGGATCGGCAAACCTCGTCGACAGTGAAGTGTCGAGTAGCTCAGCCTCGAGCCCATTAACATCTTCGTCGTCTTCGATTTCATTCGCCATCAGGTGCTCCTTAAATCTGGATACCTGATTCTCTCGTCTGGATCCTCGTCGCTGACTACGAAGTTGAAGAGCGCCGCCTCGAATGCCACCCCTTAGAATACCCAAAGGAGACCGCCGGCACCGCCAGGGCCTGTTCATCCTCTAGGATGGCTATCAGTAGTGCCTTCACGGCCGCCCTGGCGTCACCGCCACAGACGGCGATGGCTTCATCGGTGGCGATTGGGCATTGATCGACTGGCTTTTCCATGTCGCATCCCTGCCGTATATACTGTAGCCTTGAGATAGAGAGGGAGGGGATTCGAAAATGGAAGTGAACGTTAAGAAGCTGGACGTAGCCATGCAGGTAAAGAACAATGGCATCGAGTTCGACGTCTATGATGGCGAGAAGTTCCTTGGTGATTTCATTGTCGCGAAGGCAGGGATCACGTGGTGCAAGGGGAAGACGACTCGCCCCAACGGCAAGAAAATCACCTGGAAAAAGCTGCTAGATGCCTTGGAGCAGATGTAGGATCAATCTAGGCTAGGAGTATCAGATACATAGCGCCTGACAAGCTGGAGCCACAGGACTGGTGATTTTTCCCTAGCTCCGTCGCCTGAGTTTCAACGCTGCCCGCGATTCATTCGACCGATGCGTCGGGTTCGTTGATGTCAACGAGGAACATCGTGTCCCAGGAGGCTCAATGAACGAGGAAGCCGTCGCCAGTAACGATTTACCAACGTCTCAACCTGACAGAAATCGCCATTGGTGGCTGTTTTGGCTTATAGTCGCTCCCGCATACTTACTCAATGCGGGCACTAGTCTTTCATGGGGTATGGCAGCGGGTTACATTCTGATTCCTTCTATAGTCGGCTACTTCATAGTCCAGAAGGCCAAAACTGCACGTATGATTGTTATCGGCTACCTATTTCTTGTTCTTTTTCTTGGCATGCTGGTGACATTATCGGCCAGGCATACAGTAAATGATACTGAGGCAGCAGTTAATACCGGTTGTCTTAAAAATCCAGGAGTCCTTTTGCTGCCTACTGAGCAACAAATGCGACAATGTTGTTCTTGTTATTCAGAAATTATGGCACCGCACATAACTAAAGTCTTGGCTATGGCTCATATCTCTCTACGAGACGCACCTCGTTTTGAGGATGATGTTTCAAGCGTCGCATTTGCCACAGAAGCATCATTGCGATGCGCCGAACTTCTATAAGCCCGCCCCAAAAACCGCGAAAGATTGCGCTACAAAACGCGGCCTCACCACGCTCTTAACTGCCTGATTTTAAACGATTATTTTCAACAACCGCGTTTCCCTCCCTCTCCGCCAATCACCGGAATATCTCCGAGGTGACGTCTGCTCTCGTCCGCCATGCTGCCAATGGAACTAGAGCTCCCGGCCTCGCTGACCTGACCTCTGATAGTAGTCGCCAAGCGAATCGCCGATGAGATTGAGGCCGAGGATGAAGCCCGAGACGGCGAGGCCGACGATGACGGCAAGCCATGGCTGGATCGCCAGATACCCCTGCGCCTCGCGCAGCATCGAGCCAAAGGACGGCGCCGGCGGTTGCACGCCGAGGCCGAGAAAACTCAGGGACGCCTCCCAGAGCACGGCCTGAGCACCGTCGAAACTGGCCACGACGATGAGCGGGCCTGTCATGTTCGGGAGTATTTCGCTCCACAGGATCCTGAATTCGCTTGCGCCAAGGCCGCGCGCCGCCTGCACGAACTCACGGTCGCGCAGCTGGATCGCGACGCTGCGCGAGACGCGCGCGAAGTCGGGGATCGCCGCGAGCCCGACGGCAATCATCGCGTTGGTCAGCGACGGGTTCAGGAGCGCAACCGTGACGATGGCCACGAGGATCGTGGGAAATCCCTGCAAGATTTCCGTGACGCGCGAGACCACGAGATCCACGATGCCGCCCCGACCCCCGGCGATGAGGCCGAGGACCGTGCCCACCCCTCCGCCGATCAGGACCACGATGATGAAAGCCTGCGCAGCGACCCGCGACGCGCCGAGCAGGCGACTGAGCACGTCGCGGCCAAGCGGATCGGTACCGAGCCAATGCGCGGCGCTCGGACCCTGGAGCGCCATGGGAAGATTGGTGTCGGTCATCGAATAGGGCGCGACCAGCGGGCCGACCAGCGCGGTCAGCATGAAGAGCGCGACCAGCAGCAGGGCAAAGGGCGAGCGGCGGATCAGGAATACCAGGACGCCGCCGCGCACGCCGCGTTCCGGCAAGGGAGTGTCCGACGCCGTACTCATCGCGTGCGCACGCGCGGATCGAGAAAAGCGTAGGCAAGGTCGATCGCAAGATTGACCAGCACATAGCCGCAGGCAGCAACGAGGACGACGCCCTGGATCACGGGATAGTCCCGGTTGAGAACAGCATTCATGCCGAGCCGCCCGATTCCCGGAATGGAAAAGATGACCTCCACGACGATCGCTCCAGAGATCAATCCGCCGAGCTGAAGGCCGACAAAGGTGATCGTCGTGATCAGCGTGTTGGGCGCGACGTGCCGCAGCAGGACGGCCATTGGCTTCACGCCCTTTGCCCGCGCCGTATCGATATACGCTTCGCGCAGGACTTCGAGTGCCGTCACGCGCACGAAGCGCACCAGGGGCGGAATGAGATAGATCGCGAGCGTCGCCACGGGCAGCACCAGCGAGCGGATATTGCCCGACACGCTGCGGGACATAGGAACGTAGCCGGCCGAGGGCAGCCAGCCGAGCCAGACGGAGAAGGTGATGATCAGGAGCAGACCGACCCAGAAACCCGGCACCGAGATCCCGACGGTGATCAGCGCGGAGGTCGGCTTGACCCACCAGCGGCGGTCGTTCTGCGCGAGAAGGAGGGCAAGCGGAATTGCTACGACGACGGCGACGACGAGGGCGGCCAGGCTGAGCTGCAGCGTCGGTGGCAGTGCTGCCAGCAACAGGTCGTTGACGGACTTGAAGCTGAGATTGGACGTGCCGAGATTGCCCTGCAGGGTTTCCTTGAGCCAGACGAGGTACCGCACGGGCAGAGGCTTATCGAGCCCCATCTGGCGCGTCACCGCCTCGACCCGCTCCGGCGTCGCCATGTTGCCAAGCAGAACGGCCGCCGGGTTGCCCGGCGCCAGCGCCGTCGCGAAGAAGGCGAGCGCGCTGACACAGAACAGGGTAGCCAACCCGCCCAGTATGCGCCCCAGCAGAAACGTCCCCATCCGTCAGGCCTGACTGGGCGGCGGCGCAGGCGCGCCGCCACCCCTCATGTGGGCATCCAAAGTCATCTATGCAGTCACCTTGGTGTAATCGTCGATGCCGCTCGGACCGATGACCAGTGACTTCGCGCCCTCCGTGCCCAGGAAGAACAGCGGCAGATGGTCCACGGTGATCTGCGGCATCTCCTCGAGAATGAGTTTCTGAAGCTCCTGGTAGAGCGCGACCTGCTTGGCCGGATCGAGTTCCGCGCCAGCCTTGTTGACCAGATCGGCATAGCCTTCCGGGTTCCACTGGTTCACGTTGGCAGCCGGCGCCAGGTTCGGCGAGTTGAACATGCTCGCCGGGTCTTCCGGACCGGTGTTGAAGTTGTCGGTGGTGATGTCGTAGTCCGGCTTGTTCAGTACGCGTTCAAGCCAGACCGTCACTTCGAGCTCGCGCACGGTCACCTGGTGGCCGATGCGGTTCAGATTGTCCTGCAGGATGAGAGCCATCGACTTCAGGGAATCGAAGCCCTGGATCGTCAGGATTTCCATCACAAGAGGCTTTTCCTTGCCGAATCCCGCCTCCGCAAGCAGTTCTGCTGCCTTGTCCAGGCTGAATGCATACATGCCCGCCGATTCTGCCCAGTAGGTGGCCATCTCCGGCGGCACGGGGTTGATCGTCGGCCGCGCGAAACCGAACCACACGGCCTTGGCGTAGCTCTCGCGGTCGAAGGCATAGGCGAGCGCCTGGCGCACGCGCTTGTCGTCGAAGGGAGCGCGCTTGGTGTTGATGTTGAAGTTCTCGTAGAGAATGTACGGCTTGGTCTGGATGACCTCGATGCCGGCCGCCTTGGCCTGCACGACGTCCTTGCCTTCCACCAATGCGACCATCTGCAGCGTGCCGTCCTGCATGCCGGCGAGGCGCGCCTGCGAGTCCGGAATGATGCGCCATTCGATGGCGGCGACCTTGGCGGGTGTGCGATGTCCCTCATAGCGCTCGACGCGAATGCGGTCGCCAGGTGCCCAGCTGGCGAATTTGAACGGGCCGGTGCCGACCGGCGCCGTCTTGATGTCGCCGATGTTGGACTCCTTTACGATCTGGATCACGGCCAGGTTTGCAAGAATGCCCGGTACCGGGTTGGCGAGCGTGAGCTTGGCAGTAAGGTCGTCGACGGCCTCGACGTTCGAGACCGCGACGAGCTGTGGCGCAAACGGGCTGCCGACGGCCTTGTCCTGAACGCGCTTCAAGGAATGGACGACGTCGGCGGCTGTCAGTAGCGAGCCGTCGTGCCAGGTGACCCCCGACTTGAGCTTGAAGGTGGCGGTCAGCCCATCCGCGGCAATCTCCCAGCTGTCTGCCAGCAAGGGGTCGGCCTTCAGCGTTTCCGGGTTGATGAAGACCAGCGCCTCGAAGACCGTCGAGCGGATGGTGTGGCGAAACACGTCGTTGGGCGACATTTGCGGATCGAGCGTGTTGATGTCGCTGGATATGCCGACGATCAGTTCTCCGCCTTCCTGCGCAAGTGCCGCAGGCATGAAAGCAAACCCGCTCGAAAGCATCGCGGCTGCCGCCGTTCCGCCCAAAAGGCGAAGGAACTGCGCGCGGTTCATCTGGATGGTCGTGTCACGATAGGTCATGTCTCTTCCCCTGGTTGATGGTTCCCTACTCACGCGAAATGTGCGGACGCGCGTTATCCGCTTCGTTGCCTGCGCTCACGGCAGTGGCGAAATGACAGGCGGCAAGGCGGTTGCCGCCGTAATCCTTCAGTATCGGTTCGACACGCCCGCAGATCTCGGCGGCCATCGGGCAGCGCGTGTGGAACCGGCAGCCGCTGGGTGGATCGAGCGGGCTTGGGATGTCGCCTTCGATCGTGCGCGCTTGATGCGTCTCCGCGTCCGCGTCGGGCGTCGGAACCGCTGCCAGCAAGGCCCGCGAATAGGGATGCAACGGTCCGTCATAGAAGGCTTCCGCCGGGGCCAGCTCGACCAGCTTGCCGAGATACATGACGCCGACGCGGTCCGAGACGTGCCTGATGACGCCGAGATCATGCGAGATGAACAGCATGCTCAACCCGAGCGTCTCCTGCAGATCCTTGAGTAGGTTCAGGATCTGGGCCTGCACCGAGACGTCCAGTGCCGACACGGGCTCGTCGGCGACGATCAGGCGCGGCTCGAGCGCAAGGGCACGCGCGATGCCGACACGCTGGCGTTGCCCTCCGGAAAGCTCATGCGTGAACCGGTCTGTATGCGCGGCCGAGAGACCGACCTGCTCCAGCAGGCGTGCGATCCGGTCCCGCTCGTCCTGCCGCGACTTCGTCATCGACTGGATGCGCAGCGCATCGCGCAGGATGGCGCCGACCCGCTTGCGCGGGTTGAGGCTGGCCATCGGATCCTGAAAGACCATCTGGAACAACCGCCGCAGCGGACGCATCTCACGCATCGACCGGTGGGTGATGTCATCCCCGGCAAATGTCACGCTGCCGCTGCTCGGCTCCAGCAGGCGCGCCACGCAGCGGGCAAGCGTGGACTTGCCGCAACCCGATTCCCCGACCAGCCCCAGTGTCTCGCCCGCGGCAATGTCAAAACTGACGCCATCGACTGCCCGCAGTGTCCGGCGCCCGCCGACAAAGCTCCAGCGGCCGACCGGGAAGGACTTGCTGAGGTCGCGAATGGCGAGCACCGGCGCGGCGTGCGAAGTCATGTCGCCACCGCAGCGGCGAAAAGCTGCTGCCGGCCGTTGGCAGGCAACCAGCATCGCGCCAGATGCGCCGGGTCGTCGGACGGCTCCAGAGACGGCTCCTCCATGCATTGCGCGAAGGCGAAGTCGCAGCGTGGCCGGAAGGCGCACCCGGCCGGCCGGCCCGCGGAGGGCAGCGGGGGCATGCCCTTGATTGTGGGGAGTCGACGCGTCCTGGCGCGACTGGCGGCAGGAATCGAGGCCAGCAGGCGCGCCGTATAGGGGTGCTGCGGTGCGCGCAGCACGGCCCGTACCGGCCCGCTTTCGACACAGCGCCCCGCGTACATGACAACCACGCGATCGGCGATCTCGGCAACGACGCCCATATCGTGGGTAATGAAGACGATTGCCATCCCGTGTTGCGCGCGCAGGCGTTCGAGCAGCAGCAGGATCTGCTTCTGCATCGTCACGTCGAGCGCGGTGGTGGGCTCGTCGGCGATCAGCAGGTCGGGATTGCCGGCAAGCGCAAGCGCGATCATGGCGCGCTGGCGCATGCCGCCGGAGAACTGATGCGGGTAGTCGTCGATCCGTTCCACGGGGTTGGGAATGCCCACCTCGGTGAGAAGCTCGAGCGTCCGCCTGCGTCTTTCGCTGCGCCCGAGCCGTGTGTGGATGGCCAACGCCTCGTCGATCTGCGCGCCGATGCGATGCAGGGGATTGAGGCTGCTCATCGGATCCTGGAAGATCATCGCGATGCGGGCGCCGCGCAGTTTGCGCATGCCCTCCTCCCCCAGTTCCAGCAGATTCTCCCCGTCAAACACCACCGCGCCCGAAAGCCGGAATGCCGGATCGCTCCGGTTCAGTCCGATGACCGAACGCGCCGTCACGGTCTTGCCGCAACCGGACTCGCCGACGATGCACACCACCTCGCCGCGCCCCACCGAGAAGCTCAGCTCGTCGACGAGGGTCACGGCTCCGCCGCTGCCGCCGACCCCGACGGTGAGACCCCTGACGTCGAGCAGAGTGTCGGTCATCGCGCCATCGCCTTCAGAGGTTGTGCGGGCTGGCGAAGACGACCGTTCCGCCGACCCGGATTTCGACGTCGAGGCCATACTGCTTCAGCGCGTCGGGGTTGATCTCGATGCCAAGACCGGGCGCATCCGGGACCTCGATCTCGCCATTGCCGTTGGGAACGATCCGGTTGCGGGTCATGTCCAGGGCCAACTGCTTCAGCGTCGTGGGGTATTCGCAGATGACGTGGTCCTTCAGTCCGGCGAACGGCTGCAACGAGGCACTGAGCGCGAGGCTCGAGGTGAAGGTGTGGTTGATGTAGGTCACGCCGTGCGCGACCGCGTAGTCGGCGACCTCCTTGGCAGGCCAGAGGCCGCCAATGCGGCCGCAGTCGATCTGGATGTAGCCGACCTTGCCGAAGTCGATCAGATGCTCGGCCATGTGGCGATTGTGGGCAGCTTCGCCACCGGCGGTCTTCACCGTCTTCAGGCGGTCGTGCAACGCGCCATACGCCTTGTAGGCCGAGCCGTGGAAGGGCTCTTCGAAGAACAGCACGCGATTGCGCTCCATGGCATCGAGACGCAACGCTGCCGCCTCGACGTCCTCGCCGAAGATCTGGCCGGCATCGATCAGGAGGATGCCGTCGGGGCCGAGCCCTTCGCGCGCGGCATCGAGATGCGCGATGTCGCCGTCGAGCGAAGCGCCGAACGGCGCCCAGCCGAACTTGGCGGCGCGAAAGCCGCGTCCACGCATCTGCAGGGCGCGCTCGAGCGTGCCCTGCGGCGTTGCACCGAACAGAACCGACGCATAGGGCGTCTTCGGGTAGGCAGCCGTGTAGCCGAGCAGCGTCCAGGCCGGAACGCCGCGGATCTTGCCCAAGAGGTCCCACATCGCCATCTCGATGCCCGACCATGTGTGGGCTGCCTGCAGCAGGTCCATGCTGTTGTAGGCGACCGTGGCCGACATGCGCCTTATGTCGTCCGGGCCGTCGAGCGTCTCACCCAGTACCGAGTCCGAAACCGGGCGGCACGCGCCATGCGACATCGGGCAGGAAAAGGCCGCGATGGACGGCAGCGGAGCCGCCTCGCATTCGCCCCAGCCGACATGCCCGCCGGCGCTAACGCGCACGACGAGCGCATCCTGGCTGCCGTCCGCCTCGACGGTAACCTGCGGCATGGCCAAGTAGAAGAAGTCCACGCTGTCAATCTTCATGGTCGGTCCTGCTCTCTGCGGTGCGTCGCCATCTTGGCCGCGAAATGGTGCTGGCGACGCGCATAGGTGACCGGCCGCGGCACGAATTCGGTGTCCGGTTCGATCGGGAAGATGGGCCGCGCGCATGATCTATGGCCGAGCGTCGCGACATTGGCGGATGTCGATCCAGGTGCATCGACATTGAGGTTCTTCTCGACCCACTGGTCGTACATGTGGAATTCGGTGTGCGGCGACTTCACGACGATCAGGTCGAAGCGGCGCGGATCGAGACCGTTGGCGTGAAAGAGGGACCGGTCGAACAGGAAGGCTGGCTTGCTCAGCACCAGGATGGTGAAGTTGTCGAAGGTGAGGACCGCGCAGGGACCGGCATCGATCGGCACGCCCATGGTTTCCAGGACGGCCCTGCCACTGGACAGGCTTTGCACGACAGCCGTCACCGGCATCGGCTGGTATCTGGCGGCATCGATCGTGCCGCCGAGATCGATTGCGAGCGTGGCATTGACGCCGGCCGCGTGAGCGGCGGCCGCAGCCGGGGCATCGACGATCGGGGCGAGCACGCGGCGCGTGTAGCCGCCGGCGCGCAGCGCCTTGATCAGCACGTTGGAATCGCCACTTGCTCCGGACGAGGTGGCATCGGCCGCATCGGTGAAGACGACAGGCCCGGTCATGTAGCGCGCCAGTGCGACGGCCTTGTCGACGGAGACCAGCTGGCCGACCAGCCGTCGGCGCCCGTCCCATATCGCCTGCGCGAGCGCGATGGCGCAGGCCTCGGCGGTGCCATCGGCGCGGTGCGCCACGACGATGCTCTGCGTGCACAGTTCCGGTGCGTCGGTGAACGGGTTGCCGATCAGGACGCTGGCCGACAGAACCTGGCCGGAACGCTCCATGATCAGCGCATCGGCAAGCACGCTTCCGTAGAGGCCGCTCTTGGTCACGCATTCGTCGCCGCGCGCCAGCATCGGCACCACGACCCGAGCCAGGATGGGCCGCAATCCGTGATCCACGATGTCGAGCAAGAGCCGCGCCGCGCGCCTGCCGGTGTCGGCGAAGTCGACATGCGGATAGGTCTTGTAGGCCGTCAGCCCGTCGATCTGCCGCAGCATCCGGTCGGTCGCGATGCCGTGCAGGTCGAGCGAGATGACGATCGGCACGTCTGGCCCGACGGCCTGCCGGAACGCTTCAAGCAGATAGCCTTCGGGGTCCGGCTCGCCGACCGCGCCCATCGCGCCATGCAGGGAGACGTAGAGGGCATCCGCCCCTCTGGCCTGGTCGACCACCGCGTCCAGGATCTGTGTCGAAAGCCGCAGCCAGCCCTGCGCCGACAGGATCCCCGCGCTGTCGGCCCGCGCCGAAATGGTTGGCAGGACAACGACGTCGTCGCGTGTGTCGAACACCGACAACGCGCCGCCGATCGCCGCGTTGAGACCGCGCCGGCCCAGGAGCGCGTCGCCGGTCTCGATGGTGAAATCCTCATACTGCGACGGCAGCGGGTTGAACGAGGAGATCTCCTGCGTGCACTCGGCGACGACGATCTTCATGGCGCGCATGCCGCCGACGCTGGACATTCCCGGAAACGGCGGCGCCCGCCGGTGATGGCCGAGTTGCGCGCTTCTGCCCCGGCTGCCATGACCTCAGCCCGCAGCCTGGAGGTCGTCGTAGTCGCTCATCACGACCGCGACCGGATCGCCGCGGGTGATGCGGCCGGGCCCAGCGGTCATCCACAAAACGCCATCGTTGCGATAGTCGATCTGGATCGGATCCCGGTCCACGTCCTCGACGAAATGGATCCAGCCGGCCGGCCGGCCGGCCTTCACAGCGTCTCCGACCACGTTCGTCGGCTCGAACAGTCCGCCGGTCGGTGCGAAACAGTAGCAGCTCGGATCGCGCACCATCATGTGCCGCGTACCGGGCGAGCCGTCGCGCTGCGCGGTCTCCGGCGTGCCTTCGGTGACGCCGAAATGCTTCAGAACGTTGTCGATGCCGCGGCGCCCGATGCGAACGCCCTCGAGATTGACGCGACCCCAGCCGCCAAGCTCCGTGCCGAGCGAGATCGCGCCGCGGCGCTCGACGCAGGAGGTGAAGGTTGCGCCCTCGTCGACGCCCCAAAAAACCGTGTTGAAGGGTGCGCCAAAGGCCGTTGCGGCGTCCATCGTCTTCTGCCGCATGCCGGCGTCCGGCAGATAGTGCATGTTCGTCGACAGGGCGGAGTCGAAGCTGTGGCCGGCCGTGTGCATGTCCACGGAGACGTCGGCCAGAGGCAGCACATAGCCATCCAGGAAATGCGCGAGCATCTCCGAGAAGGTGCCCTTCGGATTGCCGGGAAAGCAGCGGTTCATGTCGCGGTTGTCGACCGGGCTGAGGCGCGTGTCGTTGAGCACGGCGGGAATGTTGTAGGCGGGGATCATGATGACCCTGCCCTGCACGCGCGCAGGGTCCAGGGTGCGCGCCAGATAGGAGATAGCGATCGGGCCCTCATACTCGTCGCCGTGAATGCCGCCGGTCAGAAGGATCGTCGGACCGGACCCGTTCTTGACCGAGATGATGGGCAGTTCCACGACGCCCCAGCCGGAATCGTTGCGCGAAAGCGGCGCGCGGAGGTACCCGGCCTGGCGCCCATTCCTGTCGAAATCGATCGGATTGGAGATGCGACTCTTTTCGACCTGCAAAGCCACGCTACGCATCCTCCCGAATGACGCTGTCGAACCCTGAGCAGAGTTTACGCATACGGTATACCGTATGTCAATCGTGCTTCTGCGCCCTCGTATGGCCTGTGAAAGGGGCGTTTCGAGGCGTGGGCTACGCCGGAGCACGGGTGACGGACGCATCGCTCACCGTCCATCCCAAGCGCATGCGATCAGCCGGTCCTGATCGGACGACCGCGCTTTTCGGGCGGGGCGGAGTGGTCAATGAGCTGCTGCCTGATGTCGGCCGGATCTCCGTCGCGGATAAAGTCCACCAGCCGTCTGTGCAGTTCGACTTCGCCGGTCCAGTCGGAGGCGTGCGCCCAGTCGCGGCAGAAGACGATGAGGATGTGCTGCGCCAATCCCTCCCAGATCTGGGCCGCGAGTTCGTTGCCGGAATGGCGGGATACGGCGCGATGAAACTCGAGGTCGATTGAGCTCAGCCCGACGGCGTCGCCCGAACCCGACAGCGCACCCATCGCCTTCAGTATTTCATCGAGTTCCGCTACCAGCAGGCCGCGATCTCTTCCCGGCCGCATAGCGTGTTCGAGGAGGATGGTTTCGATGGCGAGCCGCAATTCGAACAGCTCGGCGATGCGCCCCTGGCTGTAGTCGGCGACCCTCAGTCCGCGTTGCTCCTTGCTGCCGACCAGGATGCCCCGCAAGAGAAGCTTCTGCATCGCTTCTCGCGCGGGAACGCGGCTGACGTTCAGCGCCGCCGCGACCTCGCTTTCCGTGATGCGGTCGCCTGCAACCTTGTCGCCCCGGGCAATGGCCAGGATCAGGCGCTGCTCGACCTCTTCCGTCGCAGTCTTTGCGCGCTGGATTGGCGCGCCTCCCCAGGTGCGCTCCGCAAGGACCTCTTCACGTTGATCATTCATCCGAAAGCTGCACCGGTGAGCATAAAAGTGGATCCGGAAATCGGCATACGGTATACTCCTTGTCAAGCGATAGCGTTTTTGAACGGATGATTTCTTTGGCGGCCCCTCGGGTCCAGTGCGATAGCGCTGCCGCCAGGTAATCGGCTTCATCGCCGGCTGTCGCGGCAACAGCCATCCTCAGCCACGCTATGGACGGCAGGTGAAGTGTCTCTGTCGCGAAAGGCTGACGGTGCGCGTGCGGCCCCGCCAAAGCCGAAGTCCGAACGCCTTTCGAATGGTGGGTTGCGGCTCGCGGCAGGTTTAGCTGCACGTCCGAGTTGGGGTCGGCTGGAGAGCAGCAGCTATCCGGCGGCAACAGCCGGAAACCGAACAGTCCCACATCGGCCCCAACCGAACGGATGGTGTCCCACCGCGTGGTGTAGCTGGCGGCAATGGTCGCCGTGCTGTCCGGCATTGCCGGGCTGATCAGCGCGCCACTGCTGGCAGGCTGATGAGGGGATCATCGCTCAACTGGCCGACGCTTT
>Ga0209902_100135_pt1 | contig 134991 bp, 137 predicted proteins | sample FECB27metaG_FD_188304 | JGI IMG/M metagenome (GOLD analysis project Ga0209902, IMG submission 188304) | Cyanobacterial communities from the Joint Genome Institute, California, USA - FECB-27 (SPAdes) (version 2) | ecosystem: Environmental > Aquatic > Thermal springs > Hot (42-90C) > Microbial...
TCGAGCGGCCTTCGCCCGATAAGCGGGCAATCTCGATCCGGTCCTCAAGGCTGAACTGTCGATATCCTCGTCCCATGCAAGCACCTTACGCAGGTGTTGCACTTGGTTTGAGAACTCAGGGGACCCAACTCACAGCCCGCGCTGGCGGATGGATGGGGCCCCGCTTTCGCTGTGACACCGGTGGGGTGGAGAGTTTGTGCGCTCGATATGGTGAACTCCAGGCTCACCCCTTCTCATTCCAGAAATCCGCCTGCAGCTGGGCCGCCTCCTCGGCAAGCAGCGGCCCGACAATCTCCGTCGGTCGCTGCCCGGCCTCGAACACGATGTGGCAAGGCAGGTCCAGTGTCGGGTTCTCCTCGTGCGCGCCGGTCTGCGCCTTGAGGTCACGCTCGGTCTGGCCGAACACCACCCGGCCGATGCCGGCCCAGTAGATGGCGCCCGAACACATCGCGCAGGGCTCGGCCGATGTATAGAGCGTGCAGTCCTTCAGTTCTTCGAGGCTGAGGTTCTTGGCTGCCCACGAAGCGAGGAGCTTTTCGGCGTGCGCGGTGCGGTCGCCGCCTTCCGAGCTGTAGCCATTCCCCTGTTCGCGCAGCACCTTGCCGGATTTGTCGGCCAGCAGCGCCCCGAACGGGTGGTCGCCGCCATCGCGGGAGCGTTTGGCGACGGCAAAGGATTGGCGCAGCAAGGCTTCGTCATAGGGGCGGGCGGGCATCTGGGTCTCCGTGATGGCACGGGAGACTATGCCCCAGCCCGGGTCAGTCGACCAGTTCGAGCGCGTTGCCGCTCACTGCATAGCGGCTGAGCGTACTGAGAAAGGTCATGCCGAGCAGGCTCTGTTCCAGCGCTCCCTGTTCGGCGATGAAGGCGCGCACATTGTTGCGCACGATCCCACCCACCTCGACCTGGTCGAGCGTTACTGCCGCCGCCTTCCCAGTGCCGTTGGCGGTGGAGACCGAGATGTCGTAGCGCAGCGTCTCGGTGGCGTAGCCGGCCTTCTGCGCGTCATCATGCGTCAGCACGACGGCGCTGGCGCCGGTGTCGAAAATGGTGCGGAGATCGGCGCCGTTGATGGTGGCGTTGATCTGGAAATGCCCGTCGCGCCCGCCGCGGAAGGTGGCGCTGCCACGTTCGCCATCGACCACCGCGATGCCCGGCATCAGTTCGCCGAACACCCGCGAGGCCACCAGCGTCAGGTCGTCGCGATAGGTGTAGCCGACCAACACCACACCGAAGATGCCGGCCCACAGGACCAGGTTGCCGAACAGCTCCGAGAATTTGTAGCGCCGCGAGAACAGCCCGCCGGCGACGAAGATCAGGATCGCCACCAGCGGCAGCAGCTGCCCGAGCTGATCCTGCGTGAGGCCGACCATCGACCCGGCGTCGGCGCTGACCAGCAGGGCCAGGCCGATGGCGATGACGAGGGCAAAACCGATGAACAGCATGCGAGTCCCTAAGTTGGCGCTCCACCGATAATGGGGAGCCGCCCACGCAATTCAAGCACCGCGCTGGCCGGAGAATAGTGAACTCTCTGCGACCAGCCCGTCGCCGACGATCTCGAAGAAGGCCCTGACTCGCGCCGTCTTCCTGAGGTCAGCATGGGTGACGATCCATAGCTCGCGTGTCAACTCGATGACCGGTCCGGCGCCGGCGCGGATGAGGCCGGGTTCGATGTCGCCGAGGTAACATGGCAGGACCGCATAGCCGATTCCGGCCTTGGCGGCGGTGAACTGGTTGATCAGGCTGTTGGCGCGATAGACGATATGACGCGGCTCGATCTTTTCGCCGAGCCAGTCGGCGGCCGCGATACCCGTGACCTCTGCACCCCAGCCGATGAAATCTCGCCCGGCCACCGCATCGAGCGGCCCGAGCGACGGCGCCGCGTAAATCGCCCAGGCGATGTCGGCCAGCTTGCGCCCGAACAGGTCCGGCTCCTTGGGGCGCGTTACCCGCAGCGCTATATCCGCTTCGCGCCGGCTGAGGCTCAGCACCCGGTTGTCGACCACCAGTTCTACCACGATCCCAGGGTGCGCCGCGCGGAACCGCGCCAGTTGCCCGGTGAGCACGCTGTAGGCGAGCGTCTCAGATGAAGTGACCCGCAGCGCGCCCACCAGCCGCTGGTCACGTCCGCCGACCTCACGGCTCAGTGCATCGGCTTCGGTCTCCACTCGCTCAGCGGTGGTGGCGACCCGTTCGCCCTCGGTGGTGCTTAGGTAGACGCCGCCCGGCAGGCGCTCGAACAGCCGCACGCCGAGCTTCTCTTCGAGCGTATTGAGCCGCCGGAACGCAGTGGAGTGGTTGACGCCGAGCGCCGTGGCGCCGCCGCCAAGGGTGCCGGCCCGGGCAATGGCGAGCACCAGCTTCAGATCGTTCCAGTTGTCCATGCGGTTGATGTAGCACGTACACCGCTTGCAATCATGCAAATGCAGGTGGCGAAATCGCCGTTCGCCTTTCAGAGGTGCAGAGACTAGCTCTTCGGCATCACCAACCGGAGAGACTGAAATGCAGCTCTACTATCACCCCTACGGATGCTCGCTTGCTCCTGCCATCGCTGCTGCGGAGGCCGGCATTCCGCTGGACTTCGTCTATGTCGACATCATCGGTGAGCCGCACAGGCTGGCCGACGGCCTGCTCTACACCGAGATCAACGCCCGCAATTACGTGCCGCTGCTCGGGCTCGATGACGGCACCGAAGTCAGCGAAGCCGGTATCATCCTGCAGTATCTCGCTGACCTGAACCCCGAAGCCGGCCTGGCACCGGTCAACGGCACGGCGGAACGGCGCCTGCTCAATCAGTGGCTGACCTTCCTCGGCACCGAGTTGCACAAGACCTACTCGCCCTGGCTGTTCCACCCTGAGGTTGGCGAGCAGGCGCAGGCCTATGCGCGCCAGCGGGTTGCGGCTCGCTATGCCATTGTCGAAAAGCAGCTCGCGGGCAGGGCGTGGCTCCTCGGGGACTACAGCGTCGCCGACGCCTACCTGTTCGTGATGGTCAACTGGGCCGCCGCGGCAAAAACCCCGCTGACCGACTTTCCCAACATCCGCGCCTGGTTCGAGCGGATGAAGCTTCGCCCACAGGTCCGGGCCGCGCTGAAAGTCCACTCCGCCAGTCCGGCGGCAGTGGCGGCCTAGACGAACACCAGCAGCACCGTCAGCACGGCGACCTCGATCAGCGCTTGCAGCGCCCCGATCAGGTCGCCGGTCTGCCCGCCGATCAGCTTGCGACAAGTCCACACCCATGCTGCGGCGACACCAGCGGCGGCCGCCAGCGACAGGATCACCGCCACTACGCTGGTGAACGGCGCCGCCAGCACGAAGGCCAGCAGCACAGCGAACGCCATGCCGCCGAAAAACGCGCGCCGCGATACCCGCCCGACCGACGCCGAAGCGCCTCCTTCGCGGGCATTGGGCAGCGCCACGCTGACCCATAGTGACGCCGAACGCCCGATCACGGTCGAGGCCAGCCAGATCGCTCCCGCCGCCAGGGGATTGTAGGCCGCCACTGCGCCAATCGCCGTCACCCGCAGCAGCAGGTAGAGCCCCATCGCTGCAACGCCGTAGGTCCCGTGCCGGCTGTCCTTCATGATCTCGAGCCGCCGTTCGATCGTCGCGCCGCCGATCAGGCCGTCGGCGCTGTCGGCCAGCGCATCGTCTGCCATCGCGCCGGTGGCGACCAGCATCGCCGCGACCCCCAGCGTTGCCGCAAAATAGCTCGGCACGCCCAGCCAGGCGGTGAGCATCATCAGCAGGGCTGGCAGGAACCCGATGACGACGCTGGCAAAACTGAGGCCCACGGCAATGCGGTTGAGGTTTGGCTTCTCGAACGGGCTGTCGCCGGTGGGCAGCCGCGAGAAGAACCTGAGCCCCATGATCAGGTCGTCCGCCAGCCGCCAGCCATAGGCCTCGGGCTGCGGCGCTTGAGGTTCCGCACCTGGGCGATAGTTGTCCTGCCGCGGGGGCGGGCGGGGCGCGTCGTCGCTCACTTGCGGTTCCCTTGCCATGGGTCGATGCTCGCTTGTCCTTCAGCCGAGGAGGCAATGCAAGATGAGCGTCACCCAGTTCGAGCTGGTGTCGCATTGGCGGATCGCCGCGCCGTTGCAGCGTGTCTGGCCCGAGATCGTCGATGTCGATGCGTGGCCATCGTGGTGGCGGGCCGTCCGCAAGGTCGAGCGGCTCAACGACGGCGACGCGAATGGCATCGGAGCGCTCCGCCGGCTGACCTGGGCCACGGCGCTGCCCTACACCATCACCTTCGATGTGGTGTCGACCCGCATCGAGCCGATGCGCCTGATCGAAGGCCAGGCCAGTGGTGAACTGAGCGGTGTGGGGCTCTGGACGCTCGCGTCCGACGGGGTCGAGACCACGGTGCGTTACGACTGGCGCGTGGACCTGGGTAAACCCTGGATGCGAAGCCTGGCACCGCTGCTCCGGCCGGCCTTTGCCTGGAACCACAATGTGCTGATGCGTTGGGGCGAGGAAGATCTGAGACGCCGTCTGGGCATCAACAGCTCCTGATCGTGCTGGACTTGACCGGGCGGACTCGCCAATGAGTGGCGTCCCCTGAGCCGGAGCAGCCCCTTGCCTTCCCCCTTTGCCGATATCATCGACCTGCTGCACATCACGCCTTCGGGCGACGAGAGCGCGGTCGCCGCCATCCGCCAGCGCGATCGCCAATTGACCAAACCGCCCGGATCGCTCGGCGAACTGGAGCAACTGGTCGAGTTCCTCGGTCGCTGGCAGGGCAAGGCCAAGCCGACCCTCGACAATCCGATGGTGGCGATTTTCGCCGCCAACCACGGTGTCACCGACCAGGGTGTCTCCGCCTTCCCGCGCGAGGTCACCGCCCAGATGGTCGCCAACTTCACCGCCGGCGGCGCTGCGATCAGCCAGATCTGCGCGCTGCACGAGCTGAACCTGCGCGTCTTCGAGCTGGCGCTGGAACTGCCCACCGGCGACATCACCCGCACCGCCGCCATGGACGATCGGATGTGCGCCGCCACCGTCGCCTACGGCATGGAAGCAGTGGCCGGTAAGCCCGATCTCCTCGCCATCGGCGAGATGGGCATCGGCAATACCACCGTCGCCGCTGCCATCTACGCCGCGCTGTTTGGCGGCACCGGCGCCGACTGGGTCGGCCGCGGCACCGGCGTCGACGACGCCGGGCTCAAGCGCAAGGCCGATGCCGTGGATCGGGCGCTGGCGCTGCACCAGGATGCGTTGACCGATCCGCTCGCCACCCTTGCCCGCCTCGGCGGCCGCGAGATCGCGGCCATGCTCGGCGCCATCATTTCGACCAGGCAGCAGAAGATCCCCGTCATCATCGATGGCTTCGTCGCCACCGCCGCTGCCGCCATCGCGCAGGCAGTGAACCCGGATGCGATCGATCACTGTATCTTCGGCCACCTCTCGGGCGAGCACGCCCATGCGCGGGCGCTCGAGGCGATGGGTAAGCGCCCCTTGCTCAGTCTCGGCATGCGGCTGGGGGAGGGGAGCGGCGCCGCGCTCGCCGCCGTGCTGGCGAAGACCGCGCTGCATTTGCACAACAACATGGCCACCTTCGGCAGCGCCGGGGTCAGCGACAGCGAGGCCTAGGCGATGAGCGCGGCCGGTGCAGCGTCGACCATCGACCTCGCAACTGGCCATTTCGTCAGCCTGCTGCAGCGCAATACCGGTGACCTGATTGCCGGCCTGCACGTCATCGGCTCCATCTCCGATGGTGACTTCCGGCCGGGCAAGAGCGACCTCGACTTCGTCGCCGTGCTCTCCCGTCCGCCGAGCGACGAGGATGCCGAGGCGTTGGTGCTGGTCCATCGCAGCTATCGCACCGACCCGACCCTGCCGAGCCTCGACGGCATCTGTCTCACCGCAGCCGAGCTTGGCGCCGGCCCCGATGCCATCGGCGACGGGCCCACCTCGCAGCAGGGCGATTTCGTCATCCTCGCCCGCGGCAACCGCAACCCGGTGACCTGGCATAGCCTGCCCAAAGCGGTGACGTTGATCGGCAAACTTGATCGCCAGGCACTTTGGCACGACCGCGAGCGCCTGGTGAGCTGGGTCGGTGACAACGCCGCCACTTACTGGCGGCACTGGCTGACCAGGGCTTCCGGCGTGTCACCTGCCATGCTGGGGCGCGCCCTCCCCATGTGGGGCGTCCTCGGCATCAGCCGGCTGGCCTATACCAAGGCTACGGGCGAGATCGCTTCGAAGTCCGCGGCCGGTGAATGGGCGCTCTCGGCATTCGATCCGCGTTGGCGGCCGATCATTGCGGAGGCCGTGGCCCATCGGCGCGGCGAGCGGTCGAAATACGCCAACCCCTTCGCACGGCGCCGGGATGCGTTGGCGTTTGTGGAAATGGCGATCCGGGAGGTTGTCGGGGGAGAAGAACGCGAGGGCGGGCGAGAGCCCTAAAGCCCCCGCTCGCGCGCCACTTCCTCTACCGACCGCGCGCACACCTCGACGGCTTGCGCCAGTTGCTCCGGCGTCGCGATCAGCGGCGGCGCCATCTCCAGCGCCGTGCCGATGGCCGAGGCGAGGATGCCATGGTCGCTCATCCGGCGAACAATCGCCGCCACGGTGTCGTCGGTGAACGCCGCTTTCGTTGTCTTGTCGGCGGTAAAATCGACGCACCACCACATCCCGAGCCCGCGCACTTGTCCGACGATCCGATGGTTGCCCAGCGCCGCTGTCAGATCGGCGCCGAAGCGCGTACCATTCCGCTTCCCCGCTTCTACCAGCCCGTCACGCTGCTTGATATGAATCGCAGCGTTGGCGGCTGCTGCCATGCTGGCGTGGCCGGCAAAAGTATGGACGTGCCGGAACAGCGGGATCGCATCGGCGATCTCATCGCGGGTGATCACCGCGCCGATCGGCCCGTAGCCGGCGCTCAGCGCCTTGGCCATGGTCATGATGTCGGGCTCGAGCCCGAAATGCTCGCTGGCGAACCAGGTGCCGGTGCGGCCGAACCCGGTGATCACCTCGTCGACGATCAGCAGCACGCCGTACTTGTCGCAGATCTCGCGCACCCGGTCCCAGTAGCGCTTGGGCGGCACCTGCACCCCATGCGCCTGCATCACCGGCTCACCGATGAAGGCCGAGACGCTCTCGGGGCCCTGCAACTGGATCTCGCGCTCGAGATAGGTGGCGCAAAGTTCGGCATACTCATCTTCCCCCATGCCGAACGGGTTGCGGTAGCGCGTCGGGTTGGGGATGAAGCTGTGACCGGGCACCCGCGGCTCGAACACGTCGCGTACCGCCAGCCAGTCGGTCACCGACAGCGCCCCCATGCTCGCGCCGTGGTAGGCGTTCCAGCGGGAGATCGTCTTGTAGGCGCGGGGCTTCCTGCCGCTTTCGCGCTGGTACTGCTTGGCGAGCTTCAGCGCCGTTTCTACCGACTCCGAGCCGCCGCTGGTGAAGGCCGAGCGCTTCAGCCGGCCCGGTGCCAGCTCGGCGAGTTTGCCAGCCAGTCGCAACGTCGGCTCGGCGAAATGGCTGGTCGTGCCGACATAGTGCACCGCGCTCATCTGCTCGAACACCGCCGTCGCGATCTCGCGGTTGCCATAGCCCAGCGAGTTGGCGCGGGTGTGCGAGCCCATCATGTCGAGCCGGGTGACGCCGTGGCTGTCGGTCAGTGCAATGCCGTCGGCCGCGACATAGATCGTCGGCCCCTGTTCACGCACGATGCGCTGATCGGCGACGGGAAAGATGCAGTTCTCGAACGCGAGCCGGGTCAGCTCGTCGACATTTGGGATGGCGGGCATGAGTTTGGATGATCTCCCTCTTTGCGGGGGAGTATGCGGTGAACCGGGCGCTCAGGCCATTGCCAGAACGTCCCGCTTGCTAAGGCCTCAACTGGCTTCCGAGTAGATCCGCAGGCGCGGCTTCTTTTCCACCACCGGCGCCAGCGCGTCCATGACACGGGCCCGCGGGAAGGTGGCGATCACCTCGGTGCCGAAGCGGAGCTTGGAGAACAGATCGAACCGACCCTGGTGCAATTCCATGATCTTCTGCACGATCGGCAGGCCGAGGCCGGCACCCTGTTCCGCCGATTTCTGCGCCAGCGAGCCCTGGCCGAACGAGCTGAGCACCGTCTCGATCTCGTTCTCGGGAATGCCCGGGCCGTTATCGCGGACGCTCAACAGCTGGCCGCCGTCACCCGAACGCGTCACCATGAGATGCACCTTGCCCGATTGCGGAGTGAACTTGATGGCGTTGGAGAGCAGGTTCAGGGCCACCTGGCGAATTGCCCGCTCGTCGCCCCAGAGCTTTGGCAGGTTGCGCGCATAGCTGACGGAGAGCTCGATCCCCTTGGCCTTGGCACGGATCTCCACCATCCGGCGGCAGTCCTCGGCGATATCGATCAGCGACACCGCTTCCTCGTTGAGGTCGTACTTGCCCGCCTCGATGCGGCTGAGGTCCAGCAACTCGTTGATCAGGTTGAGCAGATGCTGGCCGGACGAATGGATGTCGCCGGCATATTCCTTGTATTGCGGCACGTTGTGCGCACCGAGCAGCTCGGACTGCAGCACCTCAGAAAAACCGATGATGGCATTGAGCGGCGTGCGCAGCTCATGGCTCATCGTGGCGAGAAACTGCGACTTGGCGATGTTGGCCTGCTCGGCGTGCCGCCGGGCCTCGTCGCTCATCTCCCGCGCCTCCTCGAGCTCGTTGATCAGCGCGTCCTTCTCGGCCTGGTGCTCGATGGTTTCGAGCTCGGAAGCGTAGAGCTGCTTGGCGAGATAGACGAAGAACATCTCGCCGCCCACCACCACCGCCGCGAGCGCCCAGTTGAGCGTGCCGCCGGCCAGCACCAGGGTGATGGTGACCGTCGCCGCCGCGGGCAGGGTGCTCATCAGCGTGGCCCCTGGCAAGGTGCGGGTCGACACTGCGTTGGCGGCGATGCCCACCAGCGTGATGGCGAACATCGCCACCAGCAGCGGCATGCCGTCTTCGGCCACCAGCGTGAACAGCGGCAGCAGGGCCCAGGCGATGCCGTTGACCAGTTCCGCGCCGATGAAGGTCGTGGTCCAGCGCCCGGCATTGAACTTGCTGGGATCCTCAGTCTTGAATCGGCGGCAGAGCCAGACCACGGCCAGGTTGGCGAGGATCACCAGTGCGGCCCACCCGGCGGCTGCCAGTGGCGAGACCCAAAGGCTGGAGAACAGCGCCAGGATCAGCACCAGCGCCGGCACGGCCAGCAACCCGCCAAGGCGCGAGCTGGCATACTCGTCCAGCAGTTCGAAATCGAAGGAAGCGCGGGTGCCGGAGCTCGAGGTGAGGCGCTGTCGCGCGTCGAACACTGCTCGCTGCGAGTTGCGACGAAGCTCGCGGCCCATCTGGGCGCGCACGTCCTGATCGTGCATCGCGGCCTTTACCGACATTTACGCAGTACTCGACTAAACACTACGAACAGGAAACGCGTTCGTTACGCTTGTGCAAAAACCCTTAGCCTCGCATGGTTAAGTTTGGGTGAAAGGCAGGGCCTCCAAATGGGAAAAGCCCGTGGCGAGAAGCAGTTGCAGCCGATACTGCATCGGGCGATGCCAGCCTGGGCCAATGGCCGCCGTAACCCGTTGCGGCGCCGCCGCAAGATCCGCTGGCGCAGCTGGCTGGTCATCCTCGCCGGGTTGGGGATCATCGCTTACCTGCTGCTGCCGGACGCGCCCTTCAGGCTCGATGGGCCGCCGCTAACCGGTACGGTCGAGCGGGTGAGCGACGGCGATACCATCGATGTCGCCGGTCAGCGCATCCGTCTGCCGGGGATCGACGCGCCGGAGTGGAACCAGACCTGCCGGACTGCCGACGGCACCTCGTGGGATTGCGGCAAGGCGGCGGCCAGTCGCATGCGGGAGCTGACCCGTAACCGCGTACTGTCCTGCCGCGCGGAGGGGCACGATCGTTATGGTCGACTGCTGGCCGTTTGCCGCGACGGCAAGCTCGATATCGCCGAGGCACTGGTCGCCGACGGGCTCGCCATCGCGACGGACGACTATCTGGGGGCCGAGGGCCAGGCGCGGCGGGCCAGACGCGGGCTGTGGCAGGGGCAGTTCGATACACCGGCGGAGTGGCGCCGTCGCGAGGCTGAGGGAGGCGTCGCGGACGCCGGAAACCCCAGCCGCTTCGAGCGCTTCTTCGCTTGGTTGTGGAGCCTTCTGCCTAGTTGACAGGCGCAAGATATTTTCGTTGTATGGCCACCTTATCCAACCATCTTTGCGTAATCACGCTGATTTTCTCACAGTCACGCAATCTGATTTCTAGGGGGCTGCCATAGCTTTGGACAAGATCGACCGCAAGATTCTGGCGCTCCTGCAGAAGGATGCGACGACTCCTGTCGCCGAAATCGGCCGCAAGGTGGGGTTGTCGACGACGCCGTGCTGGCGGCGTATCCAGAAGATGGAAGAGGATGGGATCATCAAGGGCCGCGTCGCGGTGCTGGACCCCACCAAGATCAATGCCGGCGTCACGGTGTTCGTGTCGATCCGGACCAACGAGCACAACGATGCGTGGATGCGGAAGTTCGCCGCCGTGGTGGAGGATTTCACCGAGGTGGTCGAGTTCTACCGGATGAGCGGCGAAGTGGATTACCTGCTGCGCGTCGTCGTGCCCGACATCGCTGCCTATGACTCGTTCTACAAGAAGCTGATTTCGAAGATCAATCTGACCGACGTCAGCTCATCGTTCGCCATGGGCCAGATCAAGTACACCACCGCATTGCCGCTCGAGTTCGCCATCGTCTCGGACGACGACAAGTAACATGGCCATTACCCGTGCGAGGCTGCGCCAACTCGTCGGGTTGGTGGAACCGGCTGTGTCGCTGAGCGCAGCTCAGATCGAGCAGCGCGACGACTACGAGGTCGAACACCTGACCTTCAGGCTCGGCGACACCGAGGTGCGTGGCATTCTCACTCGGCCGCTCAGGGTCGAGGGCAGGTTGCCGGCAATCCTTTACGGTCACTCGCATGGCGGTCGCTACGACATCGGCGCCGACGAACTGCTCGAGGGCCGCGAGTATCTGCTCGATCCGCTCGGTCCGGCATTCGCTCGCGCCGGCTATGTGACGCTGGCAATCGACATGCCGGTGTTCGGCAAGCGCGCCACCGTCACCGAGGCGGCGGCCTCCAAGGCGCTGCTCTGGTACGGCAAGGGCCTGTTCGGCCAGATGCTCTGCGATCACTCGGCGGCGCTCACCTATCTGGCGTCGCGTCCGGACGTCGATCCGGCGCGCATCGGCGCCTTTGGCATCTCGATGGGGTGCACGCTGAGCTACTGGCTCGCCGCGATGGACGAGCGCATCAAGGCAGTCGCCCACCTCTGCTGCTTCGCCGATCTGCGTAAGATGATCGAACTGGGCAATCATGACGGTCACGGCGTCTACCTGATCGTGCCGGGCCTCCTGAACGAGGCCGATGCCGGCGCCATCGGCGCACTGGTCGCACCGCGCCCGCAACTGATCTGCATTGGTGAGGCCGACTCCCTCACGCCTCCCGCGGCGGTGGCGCTGGCCTGGGACGAGACGAGCGCCGCCTACGCGAACGCTCCCGGTCGGTTGCAGCTGGTGTCGGAACCCGGTGTCAAGCATCAGGAAACGCCGCGCATGCGCGACGCCGCCTTCAGGTTCTTCGCAGAAAATCTCTAGTCCAGAGCGCTAACCGCGTCCGGCGATCCCGAGGCTCCCGTCGGAGTAGGTGACGAAGCGAACGCCATGCCGCGTGAACGCCTCGCGGATTGCCGCGACGTTCTCGTCGCGCACCGCGCGGTGCCCCGGCATTTCGACGCGGCGCACCGTGGAGAACGACACCCCGGATTCTTCAGCGAGCTCGAGCGCCGTCCAACCCAGGTAAGCCCGTGCGGCGCGGATCTGGGCGTGTGACAGCGTATCGGTCGGGGTCTCAGCCGACTCCGGCTGCAGATGCGAGTGCTGGTTCACGGGCAGGGTGCCTCCTGCCACAGATTCGTCCGGTCATTGGCTGCGTAGTCGGTGTTCTCGGCAATGCCACGTCGCGTATCTATTATTGTCATTTCCCCCACGTCAGAACGCTGGTTTGGTGCCCCCCCAACGCCTGAAGTCACGTTAATGCCTTCATCTCGCATCTTATGCGGCAAAATTTGGTCGGGACAGTACCGGCCACAATCATATTTTGCCGATGAGCAAAAACCGCTCAGTCGATGCAGTGTGTTAATCCAAAAAGAACAAAAACTGCTCTGAATGTATAGTTGCAATAACTGGAGGCAATCGACGGTCCAGTCCGCGCCGACAGAAAATGTAACTTGAGCCCCACTGTCAATGATCAATCGATCACGTGCCTGCCAGGGACGACGGTTTCCCGTGTATCAGCGCCGCGGAAGCTCGCGCCGGGGGTCTTCGGGCCAACTGATGACCGTTCGACTTTTCCACTGCGCCGTCTATTGTGCGCACCACGACAGGGCGAATGCGTCCGTCTGGCGCCGGTCGGCGCAAGGTCCTGGAGGGGGCGAGAGATGCGGGAGGAGTTCGATCACATCGTGATCGGAGGGGGAGCGTCGGGCTGCGTCGCGGCCGCCCGGCTGGTGACCGATGGCGGTCGCCGCGTCCTGCTGCTGGAAGCGGGCTACTCGCATCACCATCCGCTGCTCGACATGCCGCCCGGCATCTTCAAGCTGATCAACGGCTCCAAGTACATGACCTATCACCACACGGTGCCGCAGCAGCACCTGAACGGTCGTGTGCATGACATCCCGCAGGGCAATGTGCTGGGCGGCGGCACCTCGGTGAACGCCCAGGTCTATATGCGCGGCCGTCCTTCGGACTATGACGAGTGGGACCAGATCCTGCGCGGTAGCAATGATGGCGCCGCCTGGGACTGGGCGAGCGTGCTGCAGCACTTCCGCCGCATCGAGGGCAATAATCGGCTGAGCAACGACTTCCACGGCAACGATGGCCCGCTGCTGGTCTCCGACCCCGGTCATGTCGACGACGTCTCGCGCTGGTTCGTGCAGAGCGTGCAGCTCAAGGGTGAGCCCTTTACCAACGATTTCAATGGGGTGACCCAGCGGGGCGTCGGCTTCTACCAGTTCATGAACCGCAAGGGGAAACGCTCGAGCGCCGCCTACGCCTATATCGAGCCGCTGAAGGATGATCCGCGCCTGACGGTGCGGCTGCGCGCTGCCGTGCAGAGGATCAACATCGAGAACGGCAGGGCCGTCAGTGTCACCTACCGCGATGGCAACGGGGCCGAGCACACCGCCTACTCCTCGGGCGACATTGTCCTGAGTTCGGGGGCGCTGGTCACGCCCAAGCTGTTGATGCTCTCGGGCCTCGGCCCGGCCGAGCAACTCGGCAGCCACGGCATCAGGGCGCTGGTCGATCTGCCCGGCGTCGGACGTAACCTGATCGACCATCCGGAGGTGCCGGTGATCTCCGTCGCCAATGGTCCCTACGGCTACTTCAGGCAGGGCGTCGGTTGGCGCATGCTGAAGAACGGCCTCAACTTCAAGCTGTTCGGCAACGGCCCGATCCTCTCGGCCGGCTTCGAGGCGGGCGCCTTCATCAACCCGATCGATCGCGACGCGCCCCCCTCCATCCAGGCCTTCTGCGTACCGATCGTCTATCTCGATCGCGACCTGCTCAAGGTGTTCGACGACACCTATGGCGTCACCATCACCACTGTACTGGTGAAGCCCAAATCGCGCGGCTATGTCGAACTCCGCTCCGCCGACCCAGCCGACATGCCGTTGGTCTCGCCTCATCTGCTGCAGCACCCCGATGACATGCAGATGATGGTCGAGGGGCAGCGCTTCTTCCGCGACGTGCTGCTTTCCGGCCCGCTCGGCAAGCGGATCGAGAAGGTCATCGCGCCGCCTGGTCCTGATCTCAGCGACGAGGTGATGGCCGAGCACTGCCGCCGCTTCGTCAAGACCAATTACCATCCGGCCAGCACGGCCCGGATGGGCGCCGACGGCGACCCGATGGCGGTGCTCGACGCCCGCCTGCGGGTCCGTGGCGTCGACAACCTGCGGGTCTCGGACATGTCGGCAGTGCCCAACATCAATGCCGGCAACACCACGGCACCCGCCATGATGCTGGGGGACCGCTGTGCCGATTTCATCCTCGGCCTCGACCGGCCGAGCACCACGACAATGCACTGAGGAAACTACGATGATCTTCGATCTGTTTCGTCTGGACGGCAAAGTTGCGCTGGTCACCGGCGCCACCCGCGGCATCGGCCTCGGTATCGTCGAAGCGCTGAGCGACGCCGGTGCCCACGTCATTCTCTCCTCCAAGGTGCCCAAGCCCGAGGTGATCAAGCACTTCAGGGATCTCGGTCGACAGGTCGACTATCTGCAGGGCGACGTGCAGGATCCGGCGGTACCGGCGCAACTCATCGCCGAGGCGGTGAAGCTCGGCGGTGGCAAACTCGACATCCTCGTCAACAATGCCGGGGTCGCCCAGCACGGCGAGACCCACAGCTTTCCCGAGGAGCAGTACCGCCGGCTGATGGATATCAACCTCGACAGCGTGTTCCGCGCCTGCCAGGCGGCGCTCGGCCCGATGCGGGCCCAGAAGAGCGGCGTGATGCTGAACATCGGTTCGATTTCCGGTCTTATCTCCAACATCCCGCAGCCGCAGGCCGCCTACAATGCCAGCAAGGCCGCCGTGCACATGCTGACCAAGAGCCTCGCGTCGGACTATGCCGAGGACGGCATCCGGGTGAACGCCATCGCGCCGGGCTACATCACCACCGACATGACCAATGGCGGCCTCTCCGACCCGGTCTGGGGCCCGGTCTGGCGCGACATGACCCCGATGAAGCGCCCCGGCTCGGCCATCGATATCGGCGCCGCGGCGCTCTATTTGTGCTCGCCGGCGAGTGGCTATGTCACCGGTGAAGTGCTGGTGGTGGATGGCGGGTACACGGTTCGGTAGCATTGCTACACCGGTGCGAGCTACCCCCCACCCTTGATCCCTCCCCGCCAGGGGGAGGGAGACGAAAACTGTGATGTCAGTGGAAGGGTCTCCCTCTCCCTGGCGGGGAGGAGACCGGGGTGGGGGGCCACAGCCACCAGCGTCTCGGGAACGCCCTCAGCCTCCCGTCACGCTCATGTGCCGGCTCAACGCCGGTGCGGTGTGGTCGCGGTCCAGCACGAAATCGTGCCCCTTGGGCTTCAGCAGCATGGCGCGATCCAGCGCCGTGTCCAACGCTTCCGGTCCGCCATCGCGGATCGCCGCGCGCAGATCGACCATGTCGTCCTGTCCGAGGCACATATAGAGCTGGCCCGTCGCCGTCAGACGCACGCGGTTGCAGCTCTCGCAGAAGTTGTGGCTCATCGGCGTGATGAAGCCGACGAGGCCGTTGGTCTCGGCCACGTAGTCGTAGCGCGCCGGCCCCCCGGTGCGGTGTCCGGTAGGCTCCAAGGTATATTTCGCTCTCAGTCTCTCCCGCATTTCCTTGAGCGGCAGATAGGTGTCGACCCGGTCGATGCCGACCTCGCCCAGCGGCATGCCCTCGATCAGCGTCAGTCCGAAACCGCGCCCATGGGCCCAGTGCAGCATCGGCTCGATCTCGTCTTCATTGACGCCGCGCATCGCCACCATGTTGATCTTGATCTTGAGCCCGGCATCATCAGCCGCGTCGATGCCGTCGAGCACGTCGGCGATGCGCCCGCGCCGGGTGATCTCGGCAAAGCGCTGGTCATTCAGCGTGTCGAGCGACACGTTGAGCCGTCTGACGCCTGCCTGGGCCAGGCCCGCAGCATGCCGGCGCAACTGGCTGCCATTGGTGGTGAGCGTCAGTTCTTCGAGGCCGTGCCCGATATGACCGCCGATCTTGTCCACCAATTCCATGATGTCGCGGCGCACCAGCGGTTCGCCCCCGGTCAATCGCACCTTCTTCACGCCGCGGGCGACGAAGGCGTTCACGATGGTGTCGATCTCCTCGAAGCTCAGCACGTCCTTTTTGGGCAGGAACGTCATGTGCTCGGACATGCAGTAGACGCAGCGGAAGTCACAGCGATCGGTCACCGATACGCGCAGGTAGGTTATGCGCCGGCCATAGCGATCGACGAGCGGGCGCTCCGCACCGGTCGGCGCGAGGTTTGGCTGTTCGAGAAGCGTCAGGGACATTCCCCTTTCTACCGCAGCAGCGGCCACACCGCAAAACAAGAAAGGGCCGGCTCCGTGGAGCCAGCCCTTCCGAATTTGCAGTGCTGCGCCGTTACTGGTGGACGACCACCAGGGCGCCGACCCGTACGCGCTCGTAGAGATCGGTGACGTCTTCGTTGGTGAGCCGGATGCAGCCCGAAGACACTGCCTGCCCGATCGTCCAGGGCTCGGAGGTGCCGTGGATGCGGTAGAGCGTCGAGCCGATATAGAGGGCGCGGGCGCCGAGCGGGTTGTCCGGACCACCCGGCATATAGGCCGGCAGATCCGGGACGCGCTTGCGCATCTGCGCCGGCGGCGTCCAACCCGGCCACTCGGCCGTGCGGGTGATGCGGTGCTGGCCCGACCAGCGGAAGCCGTCACGGCCAACGCCGATGCCGTACTTCATCGCCTTGCCGTCATCGAGCACCAGGTACAGGCGCCGCTCCGACGTCTCGACGACGATCGTGCCCGGCTTGAACTTGGTGTCGTAGTCGACGATCTGCTTGGCGATGGCGCTGCCGCGCCGCGAACCGGCCTTCACCGCACCCGCTTCCGACCAGGTGTCGGTGGAGGGATCGTAGACACGCTTGGCTGCAGTGGCCGGGGCGGCCAATGACAGCGACAGGATCGCCGACAAAAGAGCGGCGACCACTATCTTGGTCTTGGAGATTTTCTTCAAACTGCGCCTCTTGACGTAATCGACCCTGATTCAGAGCCAGTTTCGGATGGTTGATAAACTGTTCCTAACAGGCCGTGAACGGCCCATGCCACGATTCGGACAAACTCAGAACACCACGGCCACAATGTGTTGCCTCCATGTGACATTTCCATTCACCTCTGCGTGAAACGGCTAGGTTGACAGGACTTCACGCCTCTCTTAGGTCCGGCCGGAAGGGGAGGGCTGCACCATGAGCGACGACCAGAAATATCGTGCCGCCGAGGCGGCGATGGCCGAAGTCACGAGCGGCATGCGCCTGGGCCTCGGCACCGGCTCAACCGCCAGGCACTTTGTCGATATCGTCGGGCGCGCCGTGCAGAACGGGCTGGATGTGATCTGCATCCCGACCTCCGAGGTCACGGCGACGCAGGCTCGCGGCCTCGGCATCCCGCTCACCGATCTCGAAACCACACCCGAACTCGACCTCACCGTCGACGGTGCCGATGAGCTTGGCCCCGGCCTGGCGCTGATCAAAGGCGGCGGCGGCGCGCTGCTGCGCGAGAAGATCGTGGCTGCCGCTTCGAAGCGGATGATCGTCATTGCCGATCAGAGCAAGCGCGTCGACGTACTCGGTCGCTACCCGCTGCCGATCGAGGTCAACCATTTCGGCCTCGGCGCCACCACCGCCGCCATCGGCGTCGTGATGGCCGATTTCAACGCCGAAGGTGAGCTTCGCCGCCGTTTGAAGTCTGATGGAACACCCTTCGTCACGGATGGCGGGCATGCCATCCTCGACGCTTTTTTTGGCCGTATTCCTCAGCCAGAAGCGCTGGCGAAAGCCTTGGCCGACATTCCGGGCGTCGTCGAGCACGGCCTGTTCATCGGGCTTTGCAAGCGGGCCTACGTGGCCGGTCCCGAGGGTGTCGACGTTCTGGACGGCTGGGAGCCGCTCGGATAGAGGCTATAGGGGAAACAAGAACCAGATGGGCACCAAGCCGATGACGTCCACCTTCAAACGCGCGCCGATGCTTGTCGCCGCATTGCTGTCGCTGATCCTGTCGAGCTTCGTGGCACTGCCCTCGATGAGCCAGGAAGCCTCGGAGATTGCGCCCGAGCACTTGGCGCTGGCGCGCAAGTATGTCGATCTCACCGACACCGGTGGCCTCTATGAGGCTACCGTCGTGCAGGCCGGCATCAACACCTACAAGCAACTGCTGCCGCAGAACCCGGAAATCGCCACGCCGCTCAATGAGGCGATCGAGAAGGTGATCGGGGCCTACAAGGGGCGCAAGGGTGAGCTGTTCGACCAGTTCGCCCGGGTCTACGCGCTCTCCTTCACCCAGGAAGAGCTGCAGCAGATCGTCGATTTCTACTCGACCCCGACCGGCGTCAAATTGGCCAAGTCGAACGCGGCGATGAGCGGCACCATCAGCCGCATCATGGATGTCTACACGTCCAACCTGAACACCGAGTTCTTCTCCGCGGTTCGCGCCGAGCTGAAGGCCAAGGGTATCGACAGCTGAGCTTCGGCACCCTATCTGATTGAAGGCCCCGCCACTGCGCGGGGCCTTTTGCTTTCGGGGTAGGAAATGAGCGACAGTTACGATCTCGTGGTGATCGGCGCCGGTTCGGGCGGCGTGCGGGCGGCGCGGATTGCCGCGGCCTATGGCGCCAGGGTCGCCATCATCGAGGAGTATCGCGTCGGCGGCACCTGCGTGATCCGCGGTTGCGTCCCCAAGAAGCTGTTCGTCTACGCCTCGCGCTACAAGGACCTGTTCGAGATCGCCCCCAGCTTCGGCTGGGATGTCGGTACCCCGATCTTCGACTGGGCGACGCTCGTCGCCAACAAGGACAAGGAAATCGCCCGGCTGGAGGCTGCCTATGTCGCGGGCCTCGAAAAGCCCGGCGCCGAAATCATCCGGGACCGCGCCACCGTCACCGGCCCCAACAGCGTCAGGTTGCAGAAATCCGGCCGCGAGCTGACGGCCAAAACCATCCTGGTCGCCACGGGCGCCCATCCCTTCATCCCCGATATCCCGGGCAAGGAACTCGGCATCACCTCCAACGAGGCGTTCCATCTCGAACAGCTTCCGCACTCCATTCTCATCGAGGGCGGCGGCTTCATTTCGGTCGAGTTCGCGACCATCTTCTCCGGGTTGGGCGTTCACACCACCATCGTCTACCGCGGCGACCGGCTGCTGCGCGGCTTTGACGAAGACCTGCGGGTCGGGCTCGAGGCGGGACTCGAAGCGCGCGGCGTCAGGATCATCCACCAGACCAACGTTCTCGGCCTGCGCCAGACTGGCGAGGACATCACCGTCAGTTTCTCCGACGGCGTCGATGCGCCGTTTGGCGCCGTGATGTTCGCCACCGGGCGCACGCCCAATACCATAGGGCTTGGCCTCGATGCTGCCGGCGTCGAGCTGGCCTGGGATGGCGCGGTGGTGGTCGACGCCTATTCGCGCTCCAGCGTGCCCTCGATCTACGCCGTCGGCGATGTCACCAACCGCGCCCAGCTGACCCCGGTCGCCATCCGTGAGGGTCACGCCTTCGCCGATACGGTGTTCGGCGACAAGCCGACCGCCGTCGACCACGCGCTCATCGGCGAAGCGGTGTTCGCCGAGCCTGAAATCGGCACCGTCGGTCTGCCCGAGCACGACGCGGCGACGCTGGGTGATATCGACGTCTACGTCACCCGCTTCCGCCCGATGATCAACACCCTGTCGCTGAAGTCCGAGCGCATGATGATGAAGCTCATCACCAGGCCGGATGGTGGCGAGGTGCTGGGGGTGCACATTCTTGGCCCAGGCGCCGCCGAGATTATCCAGATGGCGGCGATTCCGCTGGGCATGAAGGCGACCAAGGCCGATTTCGATCGCGCCATGGCCATGCACCCGACCGCCGCCGAGGAGCTCGTGACCTTCAAGAAGCCGAGCTACGTCTACCGGGGCGGCCAAAAGCAGTAGCGGGCGGCGGCTTCACACCGCCCCATTCCCCTGCTATTCCGCCCGCCGACTGGGAGATATGCGTGATGCCGACGACTTGGACGCCGCAGAGCTGGAGACAGAAACCGATTTCGCAGGTGCCGGCTTACCCGGATCCGGCGAAGCTGGAAGCGGCCGAGGCGCAACTGCGCAAGTTCCCGCCGCTGGTGTTTGCCGGCGAGGCTCGGGAGCTGAAGCACCAGCTCGCCGAAGTGGCGGAGGGCAGGGCGTTCCTGTTGCAGGGCGGTGACTGTGCCGAGAGCTTTGCCGAGCACGGCGCCGATCACATCCGCGATTTCTTCCGCGTCTTCCTGCAGATGGCGGTGGTGCTGACCCACGGGGCCTCGAAGCCGGTGGTGAAGGTGGGCCGCATTGCCGGCCAGTTTGCCAAGCCGCGCTCATCGGACACCGAGACCATCGATGGCGTGACGCTGCCCAGCTACCGCGGCGATATCATCAACGACATCGGCTTCACCGAGGCGGCGCGGGTGCCCGATCCGGAGCGTCTGCTTCTGGCCTATCGCCAGTCGGCCGCGACGCTCAACCTGCTGCGCGCCTTTGCCTCCGGCGGCTATGCCGATCTGACCCGCGTCCATGAATGGACCATGGGCTTCATGAAGGACTCCAACGCCTATCCCCGCTTCGAGGAACTGGCCCAGAAGATCGACGACGCCATCGACTTCATGCGCGCGCTCGGCCTGACGCCGGACAACACGCCGTCGCTGCGCGAAACCAAGTTCTACACCTCGCACGAGGCCCTGCTGCTCGGTTTCGAAGAGGCATTGACCCGCCGGGACTCGATCACCGGTGACTATTACGCTACCTCCGGCCACATGCTGTGGATCGGCGATCGCACCCGCCAGGTCGACGCGGCGCATGTCGAATACTTCTCGGGTATCCGCAACCCGGTCGGCGTCAAATGCGGCCCCAGCCTCGCCGCTGACGACCTGCTGCGCATCATCGACAAGCTGAACCCCAGCAACGAACCCGGCCGCGTCACCCTGATCGGCCGCTTCGGTTCGGACAAGATCGCCGACCATCTGCCGCGTCTCATCGAGGCCGTGAAGGCCGAGGGCAAGGTCGTGGTGTGGTGTTCCGATCCGATGCACGGCAACACCATCAAGGCCTCCAACGGCTACAAGACCCGGCCGTTCGAGCGCGTGCTGGGCGAAGTGAAGAGCTTCTTCGACATTCACCGCACCTTGGGCACCCATGCGGGCGGCATCCATATCGAGATGACGGGCGACGATGTGACCGAGTGCACCGGTGGTGGCGTCGCCGCCATCACCGAGGCCGGCCTGCAGGATCGCTATCACACCTATTGCGACCCGCGGCTCAACGCCAGCCAGGCGCTGGAACTGGCGTTCCTGGTCGCCGAGGAACTGCGGCTGCAGCGTCCGGCGCGTTCCGAAAGAATTGTGGCTGCCGAGTGAACTAACTCGCTCCCGATTGCGTTATTGGGGCTACGGCTGCGCGTGCGCGGGCGATTTTCCCATGCGCCACGCGCGCCAGCCTTGGTGATCGATGCCACGTTCGTTCTTTCCGCGGGCCGATGCCGCCACCAAGGCCAGGTTGGACCGTGACCCCGTCATGCTCCTCGCCAACAATTTCGATTGGGCCGCCACCGATCTCGGCCCGATCGCTGGCTGGCCGGTAGCACTCCGCTCCGCCGCCCGCCTCATCATGACGGCTGCCGCGCCAATGGCCCTCCTCATCGGTCCACGCGGCATCATGCTCTACAACGCCGCCTATGCACCAATCGCCGGCGGCCGGCATCCCGGCGCCTTCGGTACCCCGGTGCTCGACAGCTGGCCGGAGGTCGCGGACTTCAATCGCGATGTGCTGCAGCGGGTGCTGGCCGGCGATTCCCTGGCGTTCAACAGTCAGCCGTTCGTCTTCTCCCGCAACGGCGTTCCCGAGAAGGTCTGGCTGGATCTCGATTACTCCCCGGTCCTTGACGAGGACGGCAGTGGCCTCGCAGTGCTCGCCATCGTGCAGGAAACCACGATGAGCGTCCTCGCCGAAGAGGCGCTGGAGGAGAGCCGCGAGAAGCTCGATCTGGCGCTCAGCGCGTCGGGGATGGTGGGCACGTGGGATTGGAACATCGTCGAGAACGTCGTTACCGCCGACGACCGCTTTGCCGCCCTTTATTCCGTCACCCCCGGCGCAGCTGCCGTCGGTCTGCCGATCGAGACCTTTCTGGCCGGCATTCATGCCGACGACCGGCAGCGCGTCATCTCCGAGATCGGTGACGGCCTGAAGCTGCCGGGCCCGGTGCGCTTCGAGTACCGTCTGGCGGCCCGCAACGGCGCCGCCGAGCGCTGGGTGGTGGCCTCGGGGCGCGTCATCACCGACGATAATGGCAGAGCGGTCCGCCTGCCGGGCATCGTGGTCGACGTTACCGACGAGCGCCGCATCGCCGAGCAATTGGCCGAGAGCGAGATGCGTTTCCGCACCCTTGCCGACACCATGCCGCAGATGGTCTGGTCGACCCTGCCGGATGGCTACCACGACTACTATAACGCCCGCTGGTACGAGTTCACCGGTGTGCCGCCCGGCTCGACCGATGGCGTGGGCTGGAACGGCATGTTTCACCCCGATGATCAGGACCGTGCCTGGACTGTGTGGCGCAAGTCACTGGCCACCGGCGACCCGTACCGCATCGAGTATCGGCTCAAGCATCATAGCGGAGCCTATCGCTGGGTACTGGGACAGGCGCTGCCGATCCGAGACGGCGCCGGCCGCATCACCCGGTGGTTCGGCACCTGCACCGATATACACGAGCAGCGCCTGGCCCAGGAAGAGCGCGAGGTCATTGCGCAGGAGCTCAGCCACCGCATCAAGAATATCTTCGCGGTCATCGGCGGCATCATCAGCCTCAATGCGCGCACCCATCCCGAAGCCAAGGACTTCGCCGACGGGCTGCGCGGGCGGATCCTGGCGCTCGGCCGGGCGCATGATTTCGTGCGGCCGCACTCGCGTGAGTCATCGCCGCGCTCGAACCCGTCATCGCTGCAGGCGCTGATCGGCGACCTGCTGCAGCCTTACCGCGATAGTGAGGCCGAGCGGGTGCATTTCAGTGGCGTCGACGCCAGCATCGACGATGGAACCGCGACGCCGCTCGCTTTGCTGTTCCACGAACTCGCCACCAACGCGGCCAAGTATGGAGCCCTGTCGCATGGCGATGGCCGGGTGGAAATCAGCAGCGAGGTAATCGAGGGTGATTATCTGCTTCACTGGCGGGAACTTGGCGGGCCCGCGCCGCGGCCCGGCGCCGCCGGCTTCGGGTCGCGATTGATTTCGTTGAGTGTCGAAGGGCAGTTGCGTGGTAGGCTGGAGCGGCGCTACGGCGAGGCGGGGCTCGAGGTCGATATCAGCATTCCGCTGGCCTCGCTCAGCCGCAGCGCTGAACTCAAGCCAGCGCCGGGTGCGACCCGAACGAGCCGAACAGCCTGAGCCGCCGCGGCGGCTGTGCCTTCGGTTGCGCCTGCTTGCGTACCGAGATCGCGAACTCGACAGCCTGTCGCAACTCGGCGTTGTCGACCGGCTTGGGGATCACCCCGATCGTCCCCGGTACGCCATCGCCCAGTTGCGCCGGGTTGGCCGTCATGTAGACGACAGTGACTCCCCGTGCGGCGAGCTTGCGCCCCACCTCGATGCCCGTCGGACCATCGATCAGGTTGAGATCGACGAACGCCAGCTCGGCATCGTCCGCCAGCGCCATCGCCTGGCGGCTGTCGGACGCTATGCCGACAGGCTGGTGGCCCAGGTCATACAGGAGGTTTTCGAACTCGGCGGCGACGAAGATCTCGTCCTCCACCACCAGAACCTTGCAACTCATAGGCGTATTCCAGATCAGTTTTCACGTCTTGCCGGTCCAACTCAATTGCCATGAGCAAGGTTGCAGGCAGGTTCTGCATAGCTCCTCTGTGGCGGTGGAAAACGCGACAATGCTTATCAAATTGTAGATTCGCGCCGGGCTGTCGCCGGGTGCGTTGCATTCTGCCAGCTCATTTAGCGGAACATTAACCCTAACCGGTCATGAATAGCTCACGTACGCGTTTGTTGCGGAGCATCCGATGTCCATCCGTCTGGCCACCAGTCTCGCCGTTCTCGCCGCCGCTGTCGGCGCGCCGGCCTTGGCCGCCGACTGGGGCGAGGATTGGTCGCCCGAAGAGGTCTATCGCGGCGCCTACTCGACCGAGCCCAAGGACTGGACCGAGATGGGCGATGAGAGCGACGGCATCCACATCGAAACCGGCCTTCGCTACTGGTATTCGTGGGGCAGCCAGAATTTCGAACTGGGCGGCGAGACGTTCTCGGAGTCCGACAATGCGCATTCGGTCGAAGCCCATATCCGCGTAGAGGAAGATTCCACCAGCACCTACGCCAAGGGCTGGGTCGGTTATTCCGCGGCCATCAACGGCGAGTTCTCCGACCCCTATTCCAGCGCTCCGGTGACCGACGGCCAGATCGGCTATGGCGGTGCGGATTTCGGCTGGAACGCCTTCAGCAATGGTCAGGGGACCGGTGCCGGCGTCTTCGTTGGCTACAATTACTGGAACAACTCGCCTCGTACGTCGCGTGCCAATTACACCACGGCGACCAGCGATGGCGACATCGCCTACAACGAGGACACCGGCATCTGGTCGCTCCCCGGCGACAGCGTCGACGACAAGCTCGAGTTGCACATGTTGCGCCTGGGTCTGAGCGGCAAGGCGGAAGTCAGCGACTTCTTCGACATCAGCGCCGAAGTGGCTGCTGTGCCGTTTGCCACCATCAACGGCGTCCTGGGCGGCCACGCCGGAAGCAGTGACGGCACGCTTGGACCGTACCTCGGATGTCCGGTTCCCGCGCCGGACGCCTGCGCTCCACTGTTCTTCAAGGCCTCGGCAACCGAAGTCACCGGCTGGGGCTATGGCGGCATGGCAGAACTGATGGCTGGATTCCATCCGACCGAGAACATCACTTTCAGGCTTGGTGGCCGTGCCTGGTACGTACAGGGCACCTACGACGCAACCTACACGGGCGCCCTGGTGACGGCACCGCAGATCCAGCCGGAGGTCGACGATCCCGACTCCGCCGATCCGGCGGACACGATCCCTGCCGATCCGCTCTACTCGGCGCCCACCCTGGAGCTCGACGACTACATCCAGACGGAGAACCCCTTCCAGCTGTTCCGCTACGGTCTGCTCGCCGAGCTGACCTACCGGTTCTGATCTCAGATCCTGCACAACCGGCTGTCCGCTTGCCCCGACCGGGGTGAGCGGATAAGTCTTGCCGCGTTTTCCAACGGCTCGGATTTCTCACGTGACCGATCGTCTCCGCATCGCCCTGGCGCAGCTCAATCCGACGGTCGGCGCCATCGCGCAAAACCTGGCGCTGGCCAAACAGACGCTGGCAGAGGTCGCCGGGCAGGGGGCAGATGTCCTGCTGTTCTCCGAACTGTTCCTCACCGGCTATTTTCCCGACGACCTGCTGTTCAAGCCACGCTTCATCGCCGACGCGATGGCCGCCGCGGAGGACTTTGCCCGCGCCACCGCCGGTACCAGCGTCACCGCCATCATGCCGACCATCTGGCGTGAGGGCGGCAAGCTGTTCAACGCCGTGATCGTCTGCGAGGCCGGCATCATCACTGCCCGCCGCTACAAGCGCGAACTGCCCAACGACGACATCTTCTACGAGAAGCGCTACTTCGAGCGCGCCGACCTGCAGGAGCCGGTGACCATCAAGGGCGTGTCGATCGGCATCCCGATCTGCGAGGATATCTGGCACCCCGAAGTCTGTGCCCACCTCGTCGACCAGGGCGCCCGCATCCTGCTCTGCCCCAACGGTTCGCCCTATTGGCGCAACAAGCAGGCGACCCGCTACAAGCTGGTCACCGACCGTGTCGCCGAAGACAACGTGCCGCTGCTCTATCTCAACCAGGTCGGCGGCCAGGACGAGCTGGTCTATGACGGCGCCAGCTTTGGCATCGAGCCGGGTGGGCGCCTCGTGCTGCAGGCGAGGAGCTTTGAGCCTGAGATCCTGCTGTCGAACTGGGCCCGCACGCCAGACGGCTGGCGCTGCACCGATCCGCGCGTCACGCCGCTGTCGAGTGTCGATGAGGCGCCGTGGCGCGCCTGCGTCCTCGGCCTGCGCGACTACGTCAGGAAGAACGGCTTCAAATCCGTGCTGCTTGGCCTCTCGGGTGGCATCGACAGCGCCATTGTCGCCGCCATGGCGGTCGACGCCATCGGCGCCGAGAACGTCCACTGCCTGATGCTGCCCTATCGCTACACGTCGGAGGAGAGCCTCGCCGACGCCCGCGACTGCGCCCAGCGCCTTGGCGTGCGCTACGACGTGGTGTCGATCGGCGATCCGGTGGAAGCGGCGCTCAACGAACTCCAGCCGGTATTCGGCAATCGTTCGCAGGATCTGACCGAGGAGAATATCCAGTCGCGCATGCGTGGCGTCTACCTGATGGCGGTATCCAACAAGCTGGGTTCGCTCCTGCTCACCACCGGCAACAAGTCGGAGATGGCGGTCGGCTACGCCACCATTTATGGCGACATGAACGGCGGCTTCAATCCGATCAAGGACATGCTGAAGATGCGTGTCTATGAGCTGGCCGACTGGCGCAACAAGCATCGCCCGGCCGATTGCCTCGGTCCCGATGGCTTGGTGATCACCCAGAACATCATCGATAAGGCGCCTTCGGCGGAACTGCGTCCCAACCAGACCGACCAGGATTCGCTGCCGCCATACCCGATCCTCGACGAAATCCTCGTCGGGCTGGTTGAACTGGAGCTCAGTGTCGCTGAGGTGGTACAGCGCGGCGAGGGGCGCTTCGATCGCGCCTTGGTCAAGCGCATCGAAAAGCTGCTCAACATTGCCGAATACAAGCGCCGCCAGTCGGCTCCCGGCGTCAAGATCTCCCGCAAAGCCTTCGGCCTCGGGCGCCGCTACCCGATCACCAACGGCTACCGCGACGACAACCTGATCGCCGAGCCGATCGGACGGCTGGATAGCAAGGGGCTCGAATGAGTCGTCAGGAAGCTCGGGCAGTCGGCACTCGGCAGTCGGCAGTCGAACTTGCTGCTGTTGCGACTGCCGATTGCCGATTGCCGACTGCCGAAAGTACCCCATGACCACCGTCCGCTACGCCCCGTCACCCACCGGCAAGCTGCACCTGGGCAACGCCCGCCCGGCTCTGATGAACTGGCTGTTCGCCAAATCCACCGGCGGCCGCTACATCCTGCGGCTCGACGACACCGACGTCGCCCGTTCCACCGAGGCCTTTGCCGAGGGCATTCATGTCGACCTGAACTGGCTCGGCATCACGCCAGACCTCAATGTCCGGCAGTCCGACCGCACGGCGATTTACGACGCGGCGCGCGATAGGCTGATTGCCGCCGGCCGCCTCTATCCAGCCTACGAGACCGAAGAAGAGCTCGAAAGCAAGCGCGCCCGCGCCCGTCTGCTCGGCCGCCCGCCGGTCTATGACCGCGCTGCGCTGAACCTGACGCCTGAGCAGCAGGCCAGGTACGAAGCCGAAGGCCGCAAACCGCACTGGCGCTTCAAGCTCGATGGCCGTCCGGTCGCGTTCAGCGACCTGATCAAGGGGCCGCAGATCGTCAACACCGCCTCGATGTCCGATCCGGTGCTGGTGCGCGCCGACGGTTCCTATCTCTACACGCTCCCCTCGGTGGTCGACGACATCGAGCTTGGCATCACCCACGTGATCCGCGGCGAGGACCACGTCAGCAATACCGGCACGCAGATCGAGATCTTCGAGGCGCTCGGCGGCAAGGTGCCCGCCTTCGCACACCACAACCTGCTGACCGGCGCGGATGGCGAGGGGCTGTCCAAGCGTCTTGGTTCGCTGTCACTGGAGGAGTTGCGGGGCGCCGGGTTCGAGCCGATGGCGGTCGCCATGGCGGCCGTACTGACCGGCACCAGCCTGCCGCTCGAGCCCTATGCCAACCTTGCGGCACTCGGTGAGGTGTTCAACCTCGACGTCGTCTCGCATGGGTCCGCCCGCTTCGATCCGGCAGAGCTCGCGAGCCTCAACGCCCGCATCCTGCACCAGATGCCGTTCGAGGCGGCTAAGCCGCGCCTCGAGGCGCTTGGTCTCGCTTCCGAACCACTCTGGCTGGCGCTGCGTGGCAACCTCTCGGTGTTCTCCGATATCGCCGACCTTGCGACACTCGTCTCCGGTCCGGTCACACCGGTCGTTGCCGACGAGGATCGCGAGTTTCTCGGGCAGGCCCGCGAGCTGCTGCCGGCAGAACCCTGGGACGAAACCACCTGGTCGAAATGGACCGAGGCGCTGAAGGCCGCGACCGGCCGCAAGGGCAGGGCGCTGTTCCACCCGCTGCGCCTGGCCGTCACCGGCCGGGAGCAGGGGCCTGAACTCAGATCCCTGCTGCCGCTTGTGGGGCGTAGGGCGTGTCTGGCCCGACTACCCTGACCCGTTTGTCGCCGAACTGAACGATCCGCCCTGGCTGGTTTGCCGCGGCAGGCGCCACCACCGCCACCACCGGCTTCGGTGTCTCGCCCGGCGCTGCAGGCCGGGGGCGCGGCAGCGGAATATCGACGAACTGGGTCAGCTCCGCCACCTGCGTCACCGGCGCGGCGACGGTGGGCGAAATTCGGCGTCCGTCACGCAGCGGCAGGGGGAATGTGGCGCCGCGGAATGTCACCATGGCTCGGGTACCGCCGGCCGGTAACTCGGCGAGGGTGATCGCACCCTGGTCCTGCGTCGACGTGCATTTGTTGACGGTGTCGAACTCGGTGCGGAACTTGAAAGCGTTGGGCAACGACGAGTAGGGCTCGCCCCACTCGTTGACCATCTGCTCCGGTTCCTGCCCAGGGTTGTCGTAGTAGTACAGGTCGACATCCAGCCCCGGACACATCGCCCGGCATTGCTGTGCGTCGTTGGCGACGTAGTCAACCAGCGTCGAGTAGCTGATCGGCCACCAGAATCCGTCGGTCTTGCGCACACACAGCGTCCGCACCGTGTGATAGTCGCCATAAGGATTGAACTCTTCGCCACGGACGCCGCCGGCGCCGTCATCACCATCGGTGAACACGCCGAACAGCCGCTCGAACAGGTTGCCGCGGTCGCCACGCTGGACCTGTACTCGCGAACGACCGTCGCAATCGAAGCGCGCCATTTCCTGCAGGATCGCCTCGCGCTGCTGCGCCACCGCCTGGCCGGTGCTGACGCTCTGCGACAGCTGCTGCACTTCCTCGCGACCGCGCAGCACCTCACGCGCCAATGATCGGCACTCAGGTGTCAGCCGCCGGCCGGCCTTGGCATCGTCGTTGCAACCCTGGCGCACATAGGCGCTTTCGGAGCGCTGCACCTCGCGCTGCAGGCGCTTCAGCGCACCGCCCTGCGAGTTCTGGAAATCGGAGTTCCGGTCGAGCGAGCGGAGCGTCGCCTGCAGGCGCGCGCAGCTATCGGCCTGCGCATAGGCAGTCGACACATCGATCAGGAGGCCTGCCCAAGCCACAAAGAACAGCAAGGCAAAGCGGACGAGGAAGGCGGAAGCGCGGAGATTGGCGCGGGTCATCAGTTCGAACCGGATCGTGTGGCCCTCCGTTAGTCGGCCAATACGCCTAAAGCGAGACAGCGCCGCGAGATTCGCTACAACCAATAGCACAGCACCGGCGCCGGTTAACGCCTCGTGAGCATCGCTGCAAGGTGACGCCGGGGTAGTAACGCAGCCGTGTGTGAGCAGACCGTCCGTCCCTGGAACTGCATCTCCGCGAATTGGGCGACAGAAGGGCCGTTCGCGGTGCTTTTTTGCATTTGTGCAGTAGCGAGGCGCGGCTTCCATGCTTAGGTGCGCTCCATCGCGCCTTGTCGCTGGAGTACCACCTTGCAAGCTCGCATCGCTTTCGCCGCCCTCGCCGGCATGATTGTTCTTTCCGTCGTCCCCGCTGCGCAGGCCCAATCCCCCGCCGACTTCACCAAGTTCAGCGAGACCTGCCTTGCGGCACAGACCTTCCTGCTTGGTGAAGTGCCTGAGGGCGTCGATGCTTCGCTGATCCTCACGCCGCTGTGCGGCTGCCTGACCGGCGCCTTCAAGGACATGCCGCAGAAGGATGTCGATATCCTCGCCGCCGACCTCCGCGGTGAAGGCACCGACGAGTTGCACGCTGCCCATGGCAGCTACGAGAAGGTCACTGATCTGGCTCGCGAGGGCCTGACCACCTGTTTCGCCAGCCCCGAGGTCACCGCCGCCATGCAGGCTGTGACCCCACCCGCGGCCGATCCGGCGGCACCGGCAACGCCGCAATAACCCAATCAGCAGGGGCGCTTTGGCGCCCCTTGCTTTTTGCCGGCGCTGCAGTCAGATTGCGCGCTATGAAAACCGGCACCGCGAACTGCATTTTCGGCTGCATTATTATCCGCTAGGCATCTGCTGGCGGCTCGGTTTTCTTCATTCTCGATTTCTAGACCCGAAGAGCCCGGCCGCGAGCACGTGGAGCGTTGTCAGGAAAAGTTGAAGACTTTTCCGGTTCGACAGCGCGACCATTCCAAAACGATCGTGCGCGAGGAACTGTGACTTTGGGCGACATCACTCTGAAGCTCCACAACACGCTGACCCGGGCGAAGGAGGACTTTGTCCCCATCGATCCCAACAACGTCCGCATGTACGTGTGCGGGCCGACGGTTTACGACTATGCCCATATCGGCAATGCCCGCCCGGTGATCGTCTTCGATCTGCTCTACCGGCTGCTGCGCCACGTCTACGGCGCCGATCATGTCACCTATGCCCGCAACATCACAGACGTCGACGACAAGATCAACGCTCGCGCCGTCCGCGATTACCCGGGCCTGCCGCTCAACGAAGCGATCCGCAAGGTCACCGAGAAGACTGCCAACCAGTACTTCAAGGATGTTGCGGCGCTCGGCACGCTCGAGCCCGACCATCAGCCGCGCGCCACCGACTTCATCCCTGAGATGCAGTCATTGATCTCGACCCTGATCGGCAGTCGCCACGCCTATGAGGCGGCCGGCGAAGTGCTGTTCGATGTCGGCTCGATGCCCGACTATGGCAAGCTGAGCGGTCGCAACCTCGAAGACAATCTCGCCGGCGCCCGCATCGCCGTCGACGCGCACAAGAAGAACCCGGCAGATTTCGTGCTGTGGAAGCAGTCGAGTGTCGAGGAACCCGGCTGGGACAGCCCATGGGGCAGGGGGCGTCCAGGATGGCACATCGAATGCTCGGCCATGAGTGAGCGCTACCTCGGCCAGGTGTTCGACATCCATGCCGGCGGCCTCGACCTGATCTTCCCGCACCACGAGAACGAGATCGCCCAGTCGCGCTGCGCCCACGGCACGCCGGTCATGGCCAACTACTGGATGCATAATGGCTTCCTGCAGGTGGAAGGCCAGAAGATGTCGAAATCGCTCGGCAATTTCATCACCATCTCCGAGCTGCTCGAAACCGACAAGTTCGGCGGTCGGAAATGGCCGGGCGAAGTGCTGCGCCTCGCCATGCTGATGACCCACTACCGCGAGCCGATCGATTTCTCGGTGAAGCGGCTGGAAGAGGCGGAGCAGAAGCTGCGCGACTGGCAGCGCGCCAGCAAGCCGAAGCCGGGCACGCCGCCCGAGCCGTCGGTGGTTGCCGAACTCGCCGACGACCTCAACTTCCACCGTGCTTCGGTGGCACTGGATGCGGTAGCCCGCAAGGCCAATCGCGGCACTGAGACCGCCGCCAACTGCCTCGCCGCAACGCTCGAATTCCTTGGGTTCACCACCGATGGCCTCCTGACCGCCGCCACCGACGTTCCCGCCGGCATCGAAGCGGCAGTCGCATCACGTCTCGCCGCGCTCAACGCCAAGGACTTCGCAAAGGCTGACACCATTCGTGCGCAATTGCTGACACAGGGTGTCCAACTGATGGACTACAAGGACGAGAGTGGTCAGCGTCAGACCAAGTGGGAGGCAGTGAGGTGAGTCCAGTTCGCCATGTACGCTCGGACCTCCCCTCTCCCCTTGAGGGAGAGGGTGCCTCGCGCAGCGAGACGGCTGAGGGGCAGTTTAGCCAGCGGGAGGGCTCATGATCATCGATCATGTCGGCCTCAAGGTCACCGACTTTACCCTGTCGCGCGACTTCTACACCGCCACCCTCGGTGCCCTCGGCATCAAGCTGCTGGCCGAGTTCGAGTACGATGGTGTGAGGTCGGCCGGATATGGCGGCGAGCGCGGACCGACCTTCTGGCTTGGCACCGGCAAGGCCATTCGTGGTGGCGATAGCCACGTTGCTTTCGTCGCCCCGAGCCGCGCCGCTGTTGAAGCCTTCTACACTGTGGCCCTGGCGGCCGGCGGCCGCGACAATGGTCCGCCAGGCCTGCGCCCGCACTATTCGCCGGACTACTACGCCGCCTTCGTACTGGACCCTGACGGAAACAACATCGAGGCCGTCTATGTCGGCCCGGAGGGAGGACGCCCATGAGCGCTTTGGATCACGTAGCCATTTCGACTGCCGATTACCCCACCTCGCTGGCTTTCTATGAGAAGGCGCTGGCGCCGCTCGGCATCAAGACGCACATGAAGTTCGAGGGCGACGAGGGGAAAGTTGCCGGCCTCGGCTCCGAGCAGCCATTCCTGTGGATCGGCGATGGTGGCAAGCTCACCGGTGGCCGGGTGCACCTCGCCTTCAGCGCCCCCAATCGCGCCGCCGTCGATGCCTTCTACGCCGCCGCGATTGCCGCCGGCGGCACGGACAATGGCCCGCCGGGCCTGCGTCCGCACTACCACGCCACCTACTACGCAGCCTTCGTGTACGATCCGGATGGCCACAACATCGAAGCCGTCTGTCATGCCCCAGAGTGAGGCAAGCAATAGCGGGCCGTTCTCCGGCGGCTGCCAGTGCGGCGCGGTGCGCTTCGCCGTCGGCCGGCTCGGCCGCGGCTCGATCTGCCATTGCCGCATGTGCCAGAAGGCGTTCGGCGCCTTCTTCGGGCCGCTGATCACCTCGTTCGACGTCATCTGGACGCGCGGCGCACCGAAGTATTTCGAGAGCTCGGACAAGATCAGGCGCGGCTTCTGTGGCGAGTGCGGTACCCCGCTGACCTATGAGGAGATCGGCCGTCCGGCCGAGCAGCAGGTCGAAATCGCCATCGGTGCCTTCGACGATCCGACCGTTGCGGCGCCGGTGATCCAGGTCAACCTGGCCGACAAGCTGCCGTTCTTCGATGGTCTCGCTGCGCTGCCGGTTCGCACTGAATACTCCGCCGGCTGGCACGAGTTCATGGCGAGCCTCGTCAGCCATCAGCATCCCGACCACGACACGGCCGAATGGCCACCCAAACAGGGTTTTCCCGCGTGACGGCGCTCCGTACCTACTATCCCGAGATCGAGCCCTACGCCTCCGGCCACCTCGATGTCGGCAACGGCCACCAGATCTACTGGGAGCGCGTCGGCACGCCGGGGGCAAAGGCTGCGGTCTTCCTGCATGGCGGCCCGGGCGGCGGGCTCAGCCCCAACCAGCGGCGCGTCTTCGACCCGGCGCGCTACGACGTGCTGCTGTTCGATCAGCGCGGCTGCGGCAAGTCGCGGCCCTTCGCCGAACTCGAGCACAACACCACCTGGGACCTGGTCGCCGACATCGAGCGGCTGCGGCAGATGGTCGGCGTCGAGCAGTGGCTGGTGTTCGGCGGCTCCTGGGGCTCATCGCTGGCGCTGGCTTATGCGCAGAAACATCCCGACCGGGTCACCGAGCTGGTGCTGCGCGGTATCTTCACCCTGCGCCGCTGGGAGCTGCTCTGGTACTATCAGCACGGCGCCTCGCTGCTCTTTCCCGATAAGTGGGAGCGCTTCGTCGCCCCGATCCCGCCGGCCGAACGCGGCGACATGATTGCGGCTTACCGGCAGCGACTGACCAGCCCGGATCGCGACATCCGCCTCACCGCCGCCCGCGAGTGGGCGCGCTGGGAAGGTGAGACCATCACGCTACTGCCCGATCCGCAGGTCAGCGACGCGTTCTATGGCGATGAGTACGCACTCGCCTTCGCCCGCATCGAGAACCACTACTTCGTCCATGCTGGCTGGATGGAAGACGGCCAGTTGATCCGCGATGCCGGAAAACTCCGCGATATCCCGGGGGTGATCGTCCAGGGCCGCTACGACATCGCCTGTCCGCCGCAGACCGCCTGGGACCTGCAGCAGGCCTGGCCGGAAGCGGAGTTCATCATGGTCGAAGGGCAGGGGCACGCGCTGAGCCAGCCCGGTATCCTCAATCATCTGATCGAAGCGACCGATCGCTTCGCAGGAGGTGGAATGTGAGTGACGACAACTATCGCTTCCGTGAGTACTCGGGCGGCTGCCAGTGCGGCGCCGTCCGCTGGCACGCCACCGAACTGCGTGACAACCCGCATTTCTGCCACTGCCGCATGTGCCAGAAGGCCGCCGGCAACGTCTTCATCGACCTCGTCGGTATCCGCCACGAGCACCTGACCTGGACCCGCGGCAAGCCCAGCGAATTCAACAGCTCCGATGTGGCGGCGCGCGGCTTCTGCAACAATTGCGGTACGCCGCTCTATTACCGCTCGCTTGGTGGCCCGCATGTCTCGATGACCATCGGCTCGTTCGACACCCCGCATCTGGTGCCCATCCTCTACGAAATGGGTCTCGAAGGCCGCCACCCGAGCCTCCGCCCGCTCCCCGGCGCCGAGCAGATCGGCACCACCGAGGAGGGCGATGGCGTCGAAGCCGTGGCCCGCGTCCGTGCCTCCAACCACCAGCATCCCGACCACGATACGACCGGCTGGGTTCCGCATCATGTCTGAAGTTCACCTCGCTGGCGGCTGTCAGTGCGGCGCGGTCCGCTTCCGCGTCGATCAGCAGCCCGAGAACGTTCATGTCTGCCACTGCCGCATGTGCCAGAAGGCGGTGGGCGGGCCGTTCGCGGTGATCTGTCCCGTCGACAAGGTGAGCTTCCACGTCACCCGCGGCGAGATCAGCTGGTTCAAGAGTTCCGATCTCGCCAATCGCGGCTTTTGCCGCGACTGCGGCACGCCGCTGATCTTCGATTACCCGTGGGCTCCCGATATCGGCGTGCTCTCCGGCGCCTTCGATGAGCCCGACCGCGTCCCGCCGGTGATCCAGTACGGGAATGAGAGCCGCGTCAGCTGGTATGCCCATATCGGCGAGCTGCCGGGCAACACCCCGACCTACTCCGTCGACCCCGAAGGCCGCCTCGCACGAATTAGCAGCTCCAACCGGCAACACCCCGACCACGACACGACCGAATGGCCACCCCGTAACTGAGTATTTCGCCAATGACTGCCCAAGCACCTGCCAGGGAACGCCTCTTCCTCTTCGACACCACACTGCGCGACGGTGCGCAGACGGCCGGCATCGAGTTCTCGCTCGAGGACAAGATCTCGGTCACCGCGTTGCTCGAGCGCCTCGGCGTCGACTACATCGAGGGCGGCTATCCCGGCGCCAACGTCATCGACGACCAGTTCTTCACCGAGAGCCGCACCCGCGACGCCATCTTCACTGCCTTCGGAATGACCAAGCGGGCCGGGCGCTCGGTGGGCAACGACCCGGGCGTGCAGGCGACGCTGAACGCCGTCTCCGATGCGGCATGTTTCGTCGGCAAGTCCTCGTCGCATCAGGTGAAGGTCGCGCTCGGCATCTCGCTCGAGGAGAACCTCGAGAACCTGCGCGAAACTGTCGAAGCCACTGTTGCCGCCGGCAAGGAAGCGCTGGTCGATTGCGAGCATTTCTTCGACGGTTACAAATCCGACCCCGACTATGCCCTGCGCTTCGCCCGCACCGCGATCGATGCCGGCGCCCGCTGGGTTGTGCTCTGCGATACCAATGGTGGCACCATGCCGTCGGAGGTCTCCGAGATCGTCGGTGAGGTCAGCAAGGTCGTGCCCGGCGACCATCTCGGTATCCACGCCCATGACGATACCGGCCAGGCGGTCGCCAACACCTTGGCTGCCGTAGCCGCTGGCGTCCGGCAGATCCAGGGCACCCTCAACGGCATCGGTGAGCGCTGCGGCAACGCCAACCTCATCACCATCATCCCGACGCTGGCGCTGAAGCCCGGTTTCGCCGATCGCTTCGAGATCGGCGTCAGTACCGAGCAGCTCGCCGACCTCACCTCGATCTCGCGCGCCTTCGATGACCTGCTCAACCGCGCACCGGCCCGGCAGTCGCCCTATGTCGGCACGTCTGCCTTCGCCACCAAGGCGGGCATCCATGCTTCCGCCCTGGCCAAGGATTTTTCGACCTACGAGCACGTGCCGCCCGAAGCGGTCGGCAATGAACGCAACATCATGGTCAGTCAGCAGGCCGGCAAGTCCAACCTGCTCGCGGCGTTGAAGCGTCACGGCATCGATCTCGACAAGGACGACCCGCGCCTCGAACGGCTGCTGCGCACGGTCAAGGAGCGGGAGGCGCGCGGCTATTCCTATGACGGCGCCGATGCGAGCTTCGTCGTCCTCGCCCGTGCGGTGCTCGGCACGCTGCCCGAGTTCTTCGATGTCGAGAGTTACCGCGCCAGCGTCGAGCGCCGCCACAATGCCCGCGGCGAGCAGATCACCGTCACCGAGGCGGTGGTGAAGATTCGCATCGGCGACGATCTGCTGATGTCGGTCGCCGAAGGCAACGGCCCGGTCAACGCGCTCGACCTTGCGATGCGCAAGGACCTTGGGGTGTTCTCCTCGCGCATCGCCGATCTCGAGCTCGTCGATTTCAAGGTGCGTATTCTCGACGGCGGCACGGGCGCGGTCACCCGTGTGCTGATCGAAAGCCGTGATGGTACCGGCGAGCGCTGGTACACCATCGGGGTCAGCCCCAACATCATCGACGCCTCATTTGAGGCGCTTTACGAGTCGATTACCTATAAGTTGATGAAGTCAGAGGCAGCCTGAGACGCCGGAATGGTAGGGGCAGGTTGCCCCGTATTCCCCCCGGAGGCGCCGCTGAACCGGACCGACGACCGACGTAGTTTGCTGCTCGCCCTCGGCGCCGCCGGGGTGACGCTGGCTGTCGTGCTCGGCGTCATCGGTCTGCCCGCCGTCAACGCCTGCTCGGATGATCCGCGCGGCGTCGTCACCTGTCTCCGCGACATGGCCGACCGCAAGTTCGACCTGCCTGGCAGCATCCCGGGGCAAGTGGCCGAAGCTCCGCCGGTCGAGATGCCGACTTCACCGCCTGCCGTCGTCGTCGCCGAGACCGCCGCCCCGGCTGCATCAGGTGGACCGCTGGAATCGCCGGCGGTGGAGCCGGCGTCAGCTCCGGTCGAACTCGCGGTAGCCCCGGCGCCGACCGCAAAGCCCGCCCCCGAACCCGAGCCGGTCGAAGCACCCGCCGCAACCACGCCCGCGATCCCACGACCAGCGCCGGTTGCTCCCGCGGCGATTGAAATGGCGGCAGGTCCTGAGCCTGAAGCCGGCCCGCTCAAGCCGCAAGGGGCCGCGCCCACGCCAAGCGACACCGCCCTGACCTGGAGCGCCCCGTCCGTTCCGCAGGATACCGACGTGCCGCCAGCTCAGGTCAAGGTACCAGCCGCCAAGTCAGCAGAGGTTCAGAACAACAAGCCAGCAGGTCAGGTCGCCGAGCCTGCTGAGGTGGCCGACCCCCTGCCGCTGCAACCGGCTGCGCCGACCGAGCGCGCCAACTCCACGGCCGCCAACCCGCAGTCCGAGCCAATCGTGAGCCCAACTGCCACCTCACCGCAGCCGCCGCTCGTCGTCGCCAATGCCGAACCGGCCACCGCGCAACCGCCAGCACCAACCATCGCTGCGCCGGTCATCCTCGCCCCCACCATCGACGCCATCGAGCTCGATGCCGGGCAAAGCTTCGTTTCCGGCTCGGGCCCGGCTGGTGCGCTGATGCGCCTCTATGCCGACGGCGAACTGGTCGGCGAGAGCCCGGTGGAAGAGGGGCGGTGGCTGATCGAAGGCAGCAACCTGCTCGATAGTCCGCGCCGTGAACTACGCGTCGAAGCCATCGAGCCCGATACCGGAAAGCTCCTCGGCGTCGCGGCGATCACCGTCGAGATCGAGCTGCCCGATGGCGGGACGCCGCCTGATGAGCGCCCGGAAGAAGCGCCTGACCTCGGCAGCGGCGTCGTCCCTACGCCGCAGCCTGACCCCGCGTCGCCCACCCCTGGTGCAGCGCCGGCAGCCACGGCCGAACCTGCTGAACTTGCCAGCAGCGAGCCCTTACCCACCGTTGCCGTCCAGGGGGATCCGCCCGCTGCCGACCCGGCACTGGTCATCGATCCGGCGGCGACCGAACTGAAGGTACAGGACCCGGCAGTTGCGGTCGTCGAGCCAGAGTTGGAGCCTGAGGTGCTGCCGCCGTTGATGACGGTGGTGCCGCGCGGCGAGTCCGCTTCCGTCGAAATCCTCGCCCCTTCGACCCTTATGCCCACCACTCTGCCGCAGGTGGATCAAGGCGCCGGCGATGCATCGGTGATTGCCCTGCCAACGCCTGACAGGCCCGCGCTGATGGCGGAATTCGCCACCGCAGCGCCAGAAGAGGCGGTACCGCCTCGCGGTCAGCCCGTTACCATCCTCCGCCTGCTGCCGTTCGGCGATCCGGATGAGGGGCGCTACAATGTGGGCAAGGCCATCATCCGTCGTGGCGACACGCTATGGAGCATCGCCCGCCGCTACTATGGCCACGGCATTCATTACCGCACCATCTTCCATGCCAATCGCGACCTTATCCACCGCCCGTCGCGCATCTTCCCGGGGCAGATCTTCGACCTGCCGCTGGTGACGGACGACTGACGCATTGCCTGACAGCGTCCTGTCGCGAATCCGGTTCAACTGCCCAGTCAGGCAGGTGGTTTCGCCTTGCCTTGGCGAGGCCGATCTTTTATCGCTGAATAACGATGAACCCGATGCATGACGACGACATCGCCAATGTGATGCGGGCCCTCGGACACCCTGTCCGGCTCAACATCCTGCGCATCCTCGCCGCCCAGCGGGCGGGTGATTGTTGCTGCACCGATGTCACGCAGAACCTGTCGCTGGCCCAGTCCACCGTCAGCCAGCACATCAAGGTGCTGCTGGATGCCGGCCTGGTCGAGCGTCACGCCAAGGGCACGCGCAATTGCTACTCGCTGCGCGCCGATCGGCTCGCCGATTTCGGTATCGCCTGCACCGGCTTGTTCACCGGCCTCACCGATCACCCGGTCAAAGAGCTAGCCTGATGTCCTCCGCCGATGAGGCAACCAAGCGCCCCACCGTCAGCGCGGAGGAGGGCGGCCTGCTTGCCACTGTACGAAACCTGTGGAGCTATATGTGGCCGGAGGGCCGCCCCGATCTGAAGTGGCGCGTCATCCTCGCCCTCGCTGCGCTGCTCGTCTCGAAGGTCGCGACCACGCTGATCCCTTTCGTCTACAAGTGGATCATCGACAGCCTCGACGGCACCACGCCCGACACCGCATTGGTCATGGGCATCGCCGTCCCCATCGTGCTGGTCGTCGCCTTTGGCGTCGGCAACATCATCGATGCCGGCTTCCAGCAGTTGCGCGACGTGCTGTTCGCCTCGGTCGGCCAGCATGCAGTGCGCAAGCTCGCCTTGCAGACTTTCGAGCACCTGCACAAACTGTCGCTGCGCTTCCATCTCGCCCGCCGCACCGGCGGTTTGAGCCGGGTAATCGAGCGCGGCACCAAGGGTATCGAGACCATCGTGCGCTTCACGATGCTCAACACCGCCCCGACGCTGGTCGAGTTCGTCATCACCGGCGTCATCTTCATCGTCATGTTCGGCGTCAGCTACCTCAGCGTGCTGGTCGTCACCGTCTGGCTCTACCTGTGGTTCACCATCAAGGCCTCGAACTGGCGCATCGCCATTCGTCGCGACATGAACGACAGCGACACCGATGCCAACGGCAAGGCCATCGACAGCCTGCTCAACTTCGAGACGGTGAAGTACTTCGCCAACGAGAAGATGGAGGCGCAGCGCTTCGACGCCTCGATGGAGAAGTACGAGCGGTCCGCCATCCGGATCTGGACCTCGCTGGGTTTCCTCAACTTCGGCCAGGCGCTGATCTTCTATGCCGGCGCCGTGATCATCCTGATCATGGCGGTGCTCGGCGTGATGAACCGCACGCTGACGCTGGGCGATTTCGTGCTGCTCAACACCTTCCTGATGCAGATCTACCGGCCGCTCAACTTCATCGGCTTCGTCTACCGCGAAATCCGTCAGGGCCTCACCGACATCGAAGAGATGTTCAAGCTGCTCGACCGCGCTCCCGAGATTCAGGACAAGCCGGGCGCCAAGCCGCTCAATGTCACCGGCCCGGTGGTGAAGTTCGAGGACGTGAAGTTCCACTACGATGCTGATCGTCCGATCCTGAAGGGCATCAGCTTCGAGGTGCCAGCCGGCAAGACCATTGCGGTGGTTGGGCCTTCAGGCGCCGGAAAATCCACCATCTCTCGGCTGCTCTACCGCTTCTACGATGTCATCGAGGGCAAGGTCACCATTGACGGGCAGGACCTGCGCGACGTCACGCAGGAGAGCCTCCGCGCCGCCATCGGCATGGTGCCGCAGGATACGGTGCTGTTCAACGACACCATCGCCTACAACATCCGCTATGGCCGCCCCGATGCGACCGATGAAGAGGTGCGGAAGGCCGCCGAGCTGGCACAGATCGGCCACTTCATCGAGAGCCTGCCCAAGGGCTACGATACCCCGGTCGGGGAACGCGGCCTGAAGCTCTCGGGCGGCGAGAAGCAGCGTGTTGCCATCGCTCGCACCATCCTGAAGGGGCCGCCGATCCTCATCCTCGACGAGGCGACGTCGGCACTCGACAGCAAGACCGAAGAAGACATCAAGTCCGCCCTCGATGTGGTCTCGGCCAACCGCACCACGCTGGTCATCGCCCACCGGCTGTCGACGGTGGTCAACGCCGACGAGATCATCGTGCTGCGCGATGGCCAGATCGCCGAACGCGGCACCCATCATCGCCTGCTGGTCAAGCAGGGCCTCTACGCCCAGATGTGGAACCGCCAGCGCGAGGCCAGCGAGGCCGAAGAGCGCATGCAGCGCGTCGCCAACGACCCTGAGGGTTTCGTCAAACGGGGCCTGCCCGCGGCGGAGTAGGGGGCGTGGCGAAAGATCCGCAGCGCGAGGCGTGAATGACCCCCTTGACCGATCGGTGGCGTCCGACCATCAGAGGTTCATGCCAACCGCGTCCGCTCCCGCCCGCAATGCCTCACTGGACGCCCTGCGGGTCCTGAGCCTGCTCGGCATCGTCGCACTGCATGTCGCCGGAGGGGGCTTTCACGGCATGAAGCCGATCGGCTTCGTCGTCGATGAGTTGAGCCGCTTCGCCGTGCCGGTGTTCTTCATCCTCTCGGCTTATTTCTGGAAGCCCGAGGAACTGGCCTCTCCGTTGCGCCTGACCCGCAGATTGGCCTGGCGCGTGCTGCTGCCCTTCGTGTTGTGGGTGGCGATCACCGTCGTCTGGCGGGTGATCGATCGACCGGGCTACCAGCCCGACCTGTCGCTCAACGGTCTCATCTTCATGGCCTGGTCGGGTGAGCCCGCGTTCCATCTGTGGTTTCTGCCGGCCCTTGTCGTCGGTGGGGCGCTGGTTGCCACCTCGGGCAAGTACCTTGGATGGACTGTCACCCTGGGCCTTGCGCTCTTCCTTTTCGTTGTCGGCACCACACTCGGTTCCTACGCGATGGCACTATCGGGGCGCAGCTTCCCGTTCTGGTTGGATCGGAACGGCCTGCTGTTCGCTCCCATCTTCCTTGTCGTCGGGGTTCTGCTGCGCCGGCATCGAAATCGCATCGCCACGGTACCCATCCCGGTCGCCATTGCCGCGCTTGTCTCGTTCGCCGCCCTGCAGCTCGCCGAGGGGTATTTCATCGTCGGACGCTACCCAATGGGGCACGACTACTCGCTCGCTACGCTCGGCTATGGTGTCGCCGTGGCCGTGTTGTTCATGCGCATCGAACTGCGGGGCGCCTGGTGGTCGACGCTCGGTCGGGCCACCTTCACGGCCTACCTTGTGCACGTGCTGGTCCTCGAAGTTGTGGTTGAGCATGTCAGCCAATACTCCCCCTTGGTGATCGTCCTCACCTTCACCGCTTCACTGGCGATAGGCATGGCATGGCAAGCCGCGCACGCGATGCTGGGCGGCAAGGCCGGGGGCGGCGCAATGAGGCAGCCAGGCTCGGGCTGAGGTCAGGTCTCCAACGGCACTGTGTGCTGGTTGAGCCAGTCCTCCAGCACATCCTTGCGGAACGTGCCCCCTTCGAGGTTGGCGTAGATGAACTCGATCCACTCCTCCTCGGTGCCGGTTGGCGCAGCGCCGTTAGCCTGTAGAAAGAGGATGGTTCCGGCAAAGGCGACGCGCCTCCACGAAGCCATCGTTAATTGCCAGGCTTTCCCACAACGCGGCCGCCTCGTCGATGAGGTCGGCGTAGTACACACTTTGCGGGCGAAGCAGCGCGGATAGAATCATGCCCTTGTCGCGCCCGCCAGCAGCTCCGCCATAAAGGCGAAGTTGCTCATCGTGTATCCAGATGACGTCGTCTAGCGTCAGGTAGATACGCGCAGCCATGACTTACTTCGCCAGCGCCTCGTACACTTTACCCCAGCGCTTGACGCTCTCGCCGTGTAGCTTGACGATCAAGGGGTTTACTCGAGGCGCATTGCTCTCGGAGACCAGCGCACGGTACTGCTCCGCCGACATGACATTACGCCACGTCGCGGCCGTTCTTCTGGATCGCCACCGGCTCGGCCTGGGCCATCTCCAGCACCTGCCCGAACTTGTTCTTGGCGTCGGTCGCGGTCATCTTGGCCATGATCTTGTCTCCAAACATCGGCTAAAATAGCCATCCTTGCATTTGGCTGTAATGGCCAAAACAGCCAAAACAAAAGGCCCGGATCGCTCCGGGCCTTTGCAATGCTTGTGCCTGACGTCTGGCCTACTCGGCGGCCTGGCGGCTGACTACGGTGACGCCGTCCTGCTCGGTTTCGACGAGGCCCGAACCTTCGGTCTTGATGAACCGCTTCGAGCTGTCGATGTCGGCCGGGATCTCGACCGTCTCGCCTTCCGGCGTGACGGCGGTGTGCTTGCGCCCACCGAAGATCGCCCGGAACGGCCACGCGATGGCGTTGCCGATGGCGCCGAACACGGCACCGAACAGCCGGCCGATCCAGCCGTTCTTGATCACGCTCGGGGCAGTGATCATCACCGGCACCATCACCAGGGTGAGGGCGGTGGAGACGAACAGGCCCGAGACCAGGGCTGCCGACAGGTGGGTGAACCACGAACCGGCGAGGCCGCCCCAGACGATCTCACGACGGATGAAGTCGAACTCGACGTTCACCGCCATCGGGATCACGCCCAGTGCCGTCACCGTTGCGGTGAGCAGCACCGGCCGCACGCGCTGCGCTGCCGTGATCAGCATCGCCTTGGTCGGCTCCACCCCGTCGCCACGGTTGTAGTGGTTGTAGGTGTCGATCAGCACAATACCGTTCTTCACCACGATGCCGGCCAGCGCCACGATGCCGAGGCCGGTCATGATCGCCGAGAAGCTCATCCCGGTGATCGTCATGCCCAGCATCACGCCGGCAAGCGACATGACCACGGTCGAGAGCGTCACCAGCACCTGGTAGAAGCTGTTGTACTCGAGCAGCAGCACCAGGAAGATGATGAACAGCGCCGCTGCCAGTGCCTGCATGATGAAGGCATTGGTATCGCCGATCTGCTCGTCCGCACCGCCGAACGCCACTTTGGTGGTCGACGGGAAGCCCTGCTCGGCCACCCAGGTCTTCAGCTGCTCCACCTTGGCGTCGGTTGCGACGCCGGGGGTGAGGTTGGCCGCAACGTTCATCACGTAGAGGCCGTTCTTGCGGCTGATGTTGGCAACCTTCGGCACGGCTTCGCGCTTGATGAAGTTCGACACCGGCACCAGACCCTGGGCCGTAACCACGCGAAGCGAGTCGAGGCTGTCGAAACTGCGCTCCTCGAGCGGCAAGCGGACGCGGATATCCAGTTCGTCATCCGCATCGTCCGGCCGATAGGAGCCGAGCTTCACGCCCGAGGTGACCAGCTGCACATACGGGCTGAGCTCGCGCACGCCGATGCCGTACTTGGCCGCGGCGACGCGGTCGATCGTCACTTCCCAGTCGATACCGGGGGAGGGACGGCCATCTTCCACGTCGATGGTGTCGCCGAGGTCGTTCTCCACGTAGTTGCGGAGCTTGGTCACCACCGGCGTCAGGTCGGCGTAGTTCGTGCTTTCGACCGTGAGGTTGATCGCCTTGCCGGCCGGCGGCCCGTTCTCCTGCGCCGCGATCTGCACTTCGAGGCCCGAGATGTCCTTCACCCGGTCACGGATGTTCTGGAAGATCTCTTCGGCTTTGACGCGCTCGTTCCACGGCTGCAGCTGCAGGTTGAACTGCCCGATGGTGTCCGGCGGACCGCCGCTCGACATACCGCCGCCGCCACCTGAGAAGGTCATGATCGAGTCCTGCACACCCTGCACCTGCAGGATCTGGTTCTCGACTTCCACCAGCATGTCGCGGATCTCGGTCGGCGAATAGTTGCCGCGCGCGATCACGTTGACCGTGCCGAACTCGGCCTCGGAGGCCGGGAAGGCTTCCATGCCGGTCGGGTTGGCGATGTAGGCGTAGAACATGAAGCCGACGACGGTGAAGCCGGCGAGCAGCGTCAGGATCGGGTGTCGCACCAGGTGCTGCAGCGTGCGCACATAGACGCCCGTCGCACCCTTGACCTTCTTCACATCGAACTTGTCGGGATACATGACGACGTCCGCGGCTTCCTTGGCCTTGGGGTCGACATGCTTGGAGGCAATGATCGCACCGATCACCGGCATGAACACCAGCGCCGACAGCAGCGAGGCGCACATCACCACGATCACGATGATCGGCAGGTAGCTCATGAACTTGCCGATGATGCCCGGCCAGAACAGCAGCGGCACGAACGCGCCCAGCGTCGTGAAGGTGGCCGAAACCACCGGCACGAACATCTTGCGCGCCGCGAGGATGAACGCCTCTTTCTTCGAGACGCCTTCCTGCAGCTTTCGTTCCGCGTATTCCACCACCACGATTGGATCGTCGACGAGCACGCCCACCGCCAGCACCAGGCCGAACATGATCATCATGTTGATGGTCATGCCGAGCATCTGCACGACGAGGAACGCGATCATGAACGAGATCGGGATCGAGGTACCGATCATCAGGGCAGGGCGAACGCCGAGGGTGGCGACGCAGGTCACCATCACCAGCGCCACCGCGGTCAGCACGGCGGCTTCGAGCGAGCGGAACAGGTTCTTGGTGGAATCTGCCTGGTCGACGAGGAAGCTGTGCTGGATGCCCGACGGCCAGTCCTTGGTGAACTCGGTGGTGACGGCGCGGACCTTGTCGGAAATGTCGATGACATTGGTGCCGAGCTTCTTGATCACGCCCAGCGTAATCGCCTGCTGGCCGTTGACATGGGCGTACTCGGTCGCGTCCTGGAAGGTGCGGGTGATGGTCGCCACGTCGCCGAAAGTCACGACATTGTCGCCGTCAGCCTTGATCGGCAGCGAATAGACGTCCTGTGCCGTGGTGATCAGACCCGGCACTTCGACGTTGAACGAGCCCTGTCCAGTGTTGAGTGTACCGCCCGGCACCACCATATTGTTCTTGGCGAGTGCGTCGAACAGCTCGTTGGCCGTGAGGTTGTAGGCCTCCAGCCGGCTCATATCGATGGTGACCGCCAGCATCTCATCGCGCGAGCCGGAGATGCTCACGCTCTGTACGGTCGGGATCGCCTCGAGCTCTTCCTTGAGGTCCTTGGCCTGCTGCACCAGGGTGCGCTCCGGCACGTCGCCGTAGAGCGCTACCGAGATGGACGGCATGTCGGTGAACGAGATTTCCGTCACCGATGGCACCGTAGCATCATCCGGCAGGTCGCCGGCAACGCCGTCGAGCTTGGCACGGATATCGGCCAGCGCCTTGTCGGCGTCGGCGTTCACGTCGAACTCGAGGAACACCGAAGCGTGCCCGGTCGACGAGGTCGAAGTGTAGTTCTTCAGCCCGTCGATGTCCTTGACGCGATCTTCGATCGGCTTGGCCAGCAAGCGCTCCGCGTCGCGCGGGGAAACGCCGGTCTGGCTGGTCGAAACGTAGAAGTACGGGATGTCGATCGCCGGGAAGCTCTCCTTCGGCAACGACACATACGCGCTGAAACCGGCGAGGAGCAGCAGCGCCATCACCGTCAACACAACCCGCGGCATGCGCAGGATGCGTTCGAGGAAATTCATCATTTGTGGACCCCTTCAGCGGCGGCTTCGGCCTCAACCGAGTCCGCCTTGCCCGTAACGTTGGTCGCGTTGACCTTCTGACCCGGCACGACATATTCCTGACCCATGGTGATCACGTCCACCGACGGGGGCAGGCCCGTGACCCAGACGCCCTGGCGGGAGTCCGAGATGATGGTCACGGGGTAGAATTCGACGACGCTGTCCTTGACCGAACGCACCCCCAAGGTGCCCTCGTCGTTCAGCGTCAGCACCGACTGCGGCAGCAGGTGCGCCGGCACCGTGCCCATGGTGACCATGGCCGTTGCCGTCACGCCCGACAGCACCTTGCCGTCGGCGTTCGGGATCTCGATCTCGACCGGGAACGACCGGGTAGCCTCGTCGGCGAGCGAAGCGATGTAGCTCACCTTGCCCTCGACGCTCTGACCTGTGACGGTCTCGACCTTCGCCGGCAGCCCGAGTTCGGCCCGGGCGATGCGCGCTTCCGGCACGTTGGCGACGAACAGCATCGGATCGAGCTCGACCACGGTGGCGCAGGCCTGGCCGGGGCTCAGCACGCTACCCACCGTCGCTACCGGATCCTGCACGATGCCGGCGACCTTGGTGGTCACCTTGGCGCGGTCGAATTCCTGCTTGGCCTGGTCGAATGCCGTCTGCGCCTGGCGCAGCGCGGCTTCGGCGACGATACCGGTGTTGTTGGCAGCGAGGCCCTTTTCACGCAACGCACGGTTGGAGTCGGCGCTGGTCTGCGCCTGGGCGAGGGCGGCTTCTGCCTGCGCCACCGCTGCGGCGCGGGTGCCTTCCTCGAGCGTGCAGATGATATCGCCGGCTTTCACCGTCTGGCCCTTGGTGACGTTGACCGCCGTGACCACGCCCGAAGTCTCGGGCGTGATGCTGGTCACGGTCTTGGCCTTGGTGCGGCCGCGCAGCGGCACTTCTACCGGCATGGCCTGCATGTTGTAGGTCTCGGTGCGCACCGACTGGGCCGGTGCCGAAGCGCCGCTGTTCTCAGCGACACGCTGGGCGATGGTCAGGTGTGGGTCGATCTCGCCCTCGGCGACGTGGTGCTCGGCGCCTTGGGCGTCCTTGTTGAAAAGCGCAATGACTGGCCTTTCGCCATTACCGGGGCCATTGCCGCCGGCCACGAACGTGCCGAAGCCAAGCCACAGGCCCCCGACAATGACAATGGCCCCGGCAACGCCGTAAGAAACGATCGCACGCATTCTGATACCCTCTATTCCGCTGCTGCAGCGTCGTCCCTGTCGGAACGGGCCAGCGCTATCAGTTCATCCCCGTGCGCCTCGATGTAGTCACGAGCCGCTTGCATGCAAGTGCGCCCGTAATCGATGACCCAGGCGTCTCCGGGGTGGTTGTGTTGTTGTTTGAGCCGATCGAAGTCGGCCAGCGTCGCGTCGATTTCGACGATTCGTTCGTTCAGCCGCTGCTCGACCAGTGACTGCGGGAGTTCCGAGGCGAAGCGCAGGAACAGCAGAAACTCGCTGCGGAACTCGTCTTCGCCAAGTTTCTCGAACATCGACTGGATGAACGCCGCGCGGCCAGCCGAAGTGATCGAGTAGATCTTCTTTGCGGGCTTGCCGTCCTACTGTTCTACGCGCGCCGTGACCAGCTTTTCCTGCTCGAGGCGCGCAAGCGACGGATAGATCGCCCCATAGCTGGCGTCGATGAAATACGAATACTCCCCTTCAACGGAGAGCTTTCGGATCTCATATCCAGTCGCGTCGCCATCATAGAGGATGGCTAGGCAGATGGTTCTGACGTTCATTGCTTCCTATCCGGCTGGCATATAACGGACCAGCATATGCCGGGCCTATATATGGAGGCGGAATAAAGCGCAACAAGGGCTGGAAGAGGGGCTGCCATGCATTTTCTTCATGGCCAACCGTTTGAATACTAACGGTTTCTGTAAGACTTAGATAAACCGCTGCATCTCGGCGAGGGCCCGGAAGGCCAGTTTTTCGCTGGTTGCAGCCACAAACCAGGCATTGAGGAACCCATCGCCGCGGTGGCCACAGGTGAGCGGCACCCCGTCCATTCCCAGTACCACACCGCCTGCTGCCTGCAGCACCGCCTGGCCTGCAGCGGTGTCCCATTCCGAAGTTGGGGTAAACCGCGGGTAAAGCTGCGCATCGCCCTTGGCGAGCAGGCAGAACTTCAGCGACGAGCCCACCGATACGTCCTCGGCGACTTCGAGCGTGTCACAGAGCTCGGCCAGTGCGGCATGCCCATGCGAGCGGCTGGCGACGATACGCAACGGGTGCTCGGTCTCGGCTACCTTCAGCGGTCGCACGTCCTCGATCGTCCCGACGGCCACGCGTCCGGCGAACGCTCCATCCGGTCCGCCCCAGTAGATCTCGCCGCTCGCCGGCGCGAGCACGACGCCGCTCACCGGATGCCCGTCCTCGCAATAGGCGATGTTCACGGTGAACTCGCCGTTGCGCTTCAGGAACTCCTTGGTGCCGTCGAGCGGATCGACCACGAAGTAGCGTGACCCCAGTTCGGGGATGCGGCCTGCCGCGACGCTTTCCTCGGCCAGCACGGGCAGGTCGGTTTCGGCGAGGAGTTCGAGGATGATCGCCTCGGCGCGCTGGTCCGCCTCGGTTACCGGCGAGCCGTCGGCCTTCTCCATCGCCACCACCGGTCGATGGTAGACCTCGAGGATCACCTCGGCCGCGGCGATCGCCGCGCGGTTCATCAGGTCGGCAAGCGGCGCACTCATCGGATCTCCGAGACTCATTGGATCTCTACATCCAGTCCGAGATCGAGCGGCCTGGCGCCCATGGTGATCTGGCTCGACGAGATATAGTCGACCCCGGTCTCGGCTATGCCGCGCACCCGTTCGAGGGTCACGCCGCCCGACGCTTCGAGCCGCGCACGCCCGGCGTTCAGCTTCACCGCCGCCCGCAGCAGGGTGTTGTCCATGTTGTCGAGCATGACGATCGTCGCACCGGCCTCGAGGACTTCGCTGAGTTCATCGAGGTTCGTGACCTCGATCTCGATCGCCACCAGGTGCCCCGCCGCGGCCCGCGCTGCCCGGTACGCCTTGCCCGCGCCGCCGGCCACCGCGATGTGGTTGTCCTTGATCAGGATAGCGTCGCTGAGCGCGTATCGGTGGTTGGAGCCGCCGCCGCACCTGACCGCGTACTTCTCGAACGCCCTGAGCCCCGGCGTGGTCTTGCGCGTGTCGCAGATACGAGCCCCGGTCCCGGCAACCGCTTCCACAAACTTATACGTATGTGCGGCGATGCCGCTGAGATGATTCAGATAATTGAGCGCCGTGCGCTCCCCGGCCAGCAGTTGCCGGGCGTCGCCCGCCACCACCGCGATGATATCGCCCTTGCTCACCGTGGCGCCGTCCGCCACCTGCGGATCGAACGACACGGCGTCCCCCAGTTGCCGGAACACCTCCAGCGCCAGCGGCAGGCCGGCGATCACGCCAGGCTCACGCGCCGACAGCGTCGCCGTCGCTACCGCGCCCATCGGGATCGTCGCCTGCGAGGTGAGATCGCCGGCAAGTCCGAGATCCTCGCTCAGCGCCCGGCGAACGGCGTCTTCGATGAGGGCAGGGGGCAGGGTGCCGATCGGGCTGTCGCGCATGGTCTGGGGCTCTGTGCTGGCGGCGAGCGGTTTACGCGACCCCGCCAACCCGCGCAATGCCGGCACTGGTCCGACAATTACCTCCGCATCCGGAACAAATGGTGCTCGCACCCGTTCCGACCCAGCGCCAGTTCAGGGCGGGTTGGCTGTTGCATCACAAGAAGAACGGAGAAAAACCATGCAGCTCAAGCGCTTATTGCTTACGACCACGAGCCTCTGCATGCTCTCGCTGGTCCCCCTCACTGCCCTGGGGCAGGATGCGGGACTGACGGCAGCCTACAACGCCTATGTCGAAGCCCAGAGTGGCGACGACGCCGATGCCAAGGCGAAAGCCGAGGCAGCCTTCCTCGCCGAGTGCCAGCGTATCGGCGCCCCCGATCTGCAACAATGCATCGCCATTGCCACCGGCACTGCGACTGTGGAGCAACCTGCTGCTCCCGCCGAGGAGCCTACGCCGGCGGCTGAGGAGCCTGCTCCTCCCGCCGAAGAGCCTGCACCACCGGCCGAAGAGCCTGCACCACCGGCCGAAGAACCGGCCCCGCCGGCAGAGCAGCCCGCGCCGCCGGCGGAGGAACCAGCTGCACCCGCCACTGAAACGCCTGCACCGGCCGAGCAGCCTGCACCCCCCGCGGAGCAGTCCCCGGCCGCCGAGCAGCCCGCGGTGCCCGCCCCGGCCGAGCAGCCGTCCGCAAATGATCCGGCTCTGGTTGCGGCCTTTGAGGCCTATGTGTCAGCCAGCTCAGGCGGCGACGCCAATGCCAAGGCGACCGCCGAAGCTGCCTTCCTTGCCGAGTGTAGCCGTTTGGGCATTCAGTCACTCGATGAGTGTCTGGCTCTGATGGGCGGCTCCCCCGCTGCTCCTGCGGCGCCTGCCGAACCGGCAGCTCCAGCCGAGCCGGCGCAGCCAGGTGAAGCTCCCGCCACCGACCAGTCGGGCCAACCGCTCGAGGTCGTACCCGATCAGGAAACTCCGGATGCCCCTACCGCGCCGGTGCTCGATAGCGCCAAGGACGCCGCAGGTGCGGGTGCCGAACAACCTGCTCCGGCCGAACCACCGGCCGCCGAAGCCCCACCGCCGGCCACCGATGCCGATGCACAGACGGCAGCGCCACCGCCGGCCGAAGAAATCGAGGCAACTGTGGTCACCGAAGGCAAGCGCGTCGAGCAGCTTCCGGCACCGGAAGCGCCTCCCGCGGCTCAGGGTGCCAAGAAGGACGGCGACAAGCTGATTATCAATATCGGCATCAACATCGACATCTTCACGCCCTACAAGGATCGCGACCGCATCGGCCGCGGCGACGAGGTCTACTACGAAGAACTCGACAACGGCCGCTATCGGCAGACTGTCATCCGCCCCGATGGCACCCGCGTCGTCACCGTATGGAACCGCTATGGCGAGATCATCCGCCGCGTGAAGGTACTGCCCGACGGCACCCGCATCATCCTCGTCTTCTCCCCCGACGACCGTCGGGACGACGACTGGCGCGATCCGGGCGACGACCTGCCGCCGTTCTACCTGCCGATCCCGGTGGACGACTATGTGCTCTACAGCGAGCGCTCGGACGAAGGCGATATCGAGCGCTTCCTCAGCGAACCGCCGCTGGAGAAGGCCGCCCGCGTCTACACCGTTGACGAAGTGAAGCGTTCGGCCCGCATCCGCGACACCGTCCGTCGTGTCGAGATCGGCGACCTGACCTTCGATACCGGTTCGGCCCAGCTCGGTCGCGACCAGGTCGGCTCGCTCGGCAAGGTGGCCGAGGCGATGAAGAAGATACTCGACCGCAACCCGGGCGAGACCTTCCTGATCGAAGGCCACACCGACGCCGTCGGCTCGGACGAATCCAACCTCGTCCTTTCCGACGAGCGCGCCGGCACCATCGCCGACCTGCTGACCGAGTTCTACGACATCCCGCCGGAGAACCTCACCACGCAGGGCTATGGCGAGCGCTACCTCAAGGTCGAGACGGAGGGCGCTGAACGCGCCAACCGCCGTGCCACCATCCGCCGCATCACCTCGCTGGTGTCGGGCGGAGGCGCCTGATCGACAACCGGCCTTAGGTGAAGCCTGGAAGCCCGCGCCATGGCGCGGGCTTCTTTATGCCGGCGACTTGGTGCCGTGGCGACCCTCGCCGTAAAGGGGGGCGCCATAGACAAGCCTTACTCGCCAGTCTAATTGAACGTCGTTTATTGGAGTTGCCCCGCATGGCCCGTCGTGCCGATCATTCCAAGGAAGAGCTCGCGAGCCTTGTCGTCAACACCGCCGAGGAACTGATCGCGGAAGAGGGGATCGATGCCTTCTCGGCCCGCTCGCTAAGCCGCGCCATCGGCTACACCGCCGGCACGCTCTACCACCACTTCAAGGACCTCGACGACATCGTCACCCAGGTGAACACCCGAACCCTGGTCGGGCTCGCCCGGGCCTTCGCCGACGCGACCCCGTCGGACGACCCGCGCCAGATGCTGCATAACTATGCCGATGGCTTCCTCGGCTACATCACGCTGAAGCGGAACCTCTGGAACGCCTTGTTCGAGTTTCGCCGCAAGCCCGACCAGCCGGTGCCACCCTGGTACATCGAGGCCATTGCCTCGCTGATTCGCATCATCGCCCAGTGCTTCCAGGAGATCCGCCCGGACCTCGACGAAAAGACCGCTCGCCAGTCTGGGCAACTGGTCTTCGCCTCGATCCACTCCGTCGTCTCGCTCGACAGCTCCGGCCGCCTCAGCCTCGTCATGGACCGTGACATCGGCAAGGTCGTCCACGAACTGGTCGACATGCACATCCTCGCCTACACGCACCGGGCGAAGTAGGGCAGCGTCGCTTCGCTCCGCCCATCGACCGGGATTCGGGCTTATCCACACCGGCCCTCCCCGAGTCCCCACACTGAACCCATTGATTTCACTTAACATCGCGGAAAACTAAACGACGTTCAATTTCGCTCTTGAACGGCGTTTAAAATCCTGTATGTTGATCATCGTGAACAGCGTTCAATTAGACGCCGACACCAACCGAAGGGAGACGTACTGCGATGTTGAACGTTCTGAAGACCTTGTTCCGTGGCGCCTCGGCCCGGGCCGAAGAGCAGCTCACCGACCATTTCGCCATCGACCTGATCGAGCAGAAGATCCGCGAGTCCGAGGGCGCTTTGTCGCTCGCCAAGTCGACGCTCGCTGCTCTGATCATCCGTCAGCGCAATGAGACCCAGACCCTCAGTCGCCTCGAAACTCAGATCACCGACCTCGAGACCCGGGCGCGTCAGGCGCTGGCCGCCGGTCGTGAAGACCTTGCCGCCGAGGCCGCGAGCGCCATTGCCACGCTCGAGAACGAACGGGCCGTACGCCGCGACACTCTCGATCAACTCGCCAACCGCGTCGCCCGCACCCAGGCTGCAGTGGAGAAGGCCAACCGCCGTATCATTGATCTCCGTCAGGGCATGATCTCGGCCCGCGCCGCCGATGCCGAGCGCAAGGCGCAGAAGTCGCTCAATCGCTCGATCGGCAGCACCAGCTCGATCCGCGAGGCCGAGGAACTGATCGCCCGTGTCGTCAACGGCCCTGATCCGTTCGCCGAGAGCGAAGTCCTCGACGAGATCGACGCTGGTCTCAACCAGACTGGTATCCAGGACCGCCTTGGTCAGGCCGGCTTCGGCGCCAAAGCCAGGGTCGATGCATTGGATGTGCTTGCTCGCCTTAAGGCTTCCTCCACGACTACCTGAATAACTAAAGCAACAAACTCAATTCAAATCCGACGGGAGAACTACGATGAATAGCGAATCCGAAAACGGCATCTACATCTTCTTCAACGCGGCTGGTGTTGCTGCCGCACTGTTCCTGCTCGCACTGTCGCTGTGGCTGGCCCCGGTTGATCTCGCCACCAAGGGTTACTGGGGCATGGGTATCGTGCTGCTCATGGGCAGCCTGGTGAATCTGGTCAAATACCGCATGGACGACCGCCTGAAGCGCGATGCTGTTCGCCAGCTTGAGCAGGCCAAGAACGAGAAGATCCTCAAGGACTACGTCGGCAACCAGTGATCCCCAGGGTCACTTGTGATCCCCAGGGTCACTTGTGATCCCCAGGGTCACTTGTGATCCCCAGGGTCACTTGTGATCCCAGTCGCCGTCGACGTGCGAGCCCCGGACTCAGTGTCCGGGGCTTTCTCTTGCATCCTCCGGCGTCGTCCCTGCGAAAGTAGGGCCAGTGTGCAAATGGCGGCCGCGCTTGTGGTGCTATCCCAACCGATACGGCACCACCTCGCGCCGGTCGACATCGATCTCCAGCCGTGCATCCATCGGCGGCACCGAGCGCTGGATGCAGCTGGTGCGCGGACAAATCCGGCAACTGATCCCGATCGGCTCGAAACCCCGCCCGAGGTCGAGGTCGGCCGCGTAGGTCAACTTTCCCGCATGCGCCACCTCGCAACCGAGCGCGTAGGCGTAGCGCCGCACCGGCCCGCGAAACCCTCCGGTGTGCTTCTCTTCCGACCATGCGAGACACAGGTAGCGGTTGCCGTCGGGCGTCTCCGCCAGCTGCCGGGCGATCCGTCCATTATGCTCGCCGAACACCCGATGCACGTTCCACAACGGGCAGGCCCCGCCAAAGCGCGGGAACTGCAACGGCGTCGCCGAGTGCCGCTTGGTGATCGTTCCTGCCGCATCGACCCGCGCGAAGAAGAACGGCACGCCGCGCGCCCTCGGCCGCTGCATGGTCGAGAGCCGGTGCCCGACCTGCTCCATCGACGCGCCGAACTCGAACGCCAGTTCCTCGATATCGTAACCGGTGCGGTCCGCCGCGGCGAGAAACGCTGCATACGGCATCTGCAGCGCCCCGGCGAAATAGTTGGCGAGCCCCAGCCGACAGATATCTGCCGCCTGCCGCGTCTTGAACTCTGCTCCGCCGACAATCTCGTCGATCAGCGCCGCCTGCTCGATCAGTGCCAGCTGCACTCCGAGCTGGAAGTACTGCGTCGCCGGCGCCAGCCGTCCATTGAGCACGATGGTGCGTGACGATCGCTCGAACCGCCGCAACTGATCCGGCGAATTGGGCTCCTCGAACACCACCGAAATCCGGTGCCGTGTGGTGAGGTAGTTGGCCAGCCGTTCGAGCCGCCCGTGCAGGGCGAGCCCGATTGTGCCGGCGAGGTTCTCCGCCGCCAGATCAAGCGGATCGATGTAGTTGTTGGCGTAGTGGAAGAAGTCGCGCACCTCTTCGTAGCTGGTCTGCAGCCCCGGCCCGCCGACCATCGCCGCGTCCGCCCCCATCAGCCGTTCGTTTGCCTTGCGATAGGCTTCGTAGAGCCGCAACATCGCTCTCGCGGTGTCCGGTGCACTTGATGCCACCGATTTCAGCTCGATCAGCCCCGGCGCCGCCTCGCCGAACAATGGGTCGGCCATCGCCTCGCGCAGGTCGGCCAGCACCCGGTCGGCGCCTTCCGAGGTGAGTTCGCCCAGATCGAGGCCGAAATTCTCCGCCAGGGTCAGCATCAAGGCTGCGGTCAGCGGCCGCTGATTGTTCTCGATCTGGTTGAGGTACGACACCGAGATTTCGAGTCGTCGCGCCAGCTCGCGCTGCGTCAGGCCTGCCTTGCTGCGCGCCGCCCGCACCCGGGCTCCGGCGAAGATTTTTCGATCGGCCATTCGCAAGTTCGCAATTTCACAGTTTGCAACTTTGCAGAATTAGCAGGTCCGCACATTCCTGTCTCTTCCCGGGTGAGCGAAGGATGTATGCTGCAGCAGGCTAAGGGCAGGGGACTCCATGCAAAAGATCATCGCCGCACTCGACCAGCGGCGCAATGAGGCCCGTCTCGGCGGCGGCCAGAAGCGCATCGATGCCCAGCACGGCAAGGGAAAGCTCACCGCGCGCGAACGCCTCGAAGTGCTGCTCGATCCTGGCTCGTTCGAAGAATACGACATGTTCGTCACCCACCGCGCGGTGGATTTCGGCATGGAACAGAACATCATCCCCGGCGATGGTGTGGTCACCGGGTGGGGCACCATCAACGGCCGCCTCACCTACGTGTTCAGCCAGGACTTTACCGTCTTTGGCGGTTCGCTGTCAGAGACCCACGCCCAGAAGATCTGCAAGATCATGGACCTCGCGGTGCAGAACGGCGCGCCGGTCATTGGCCTCAACGATTCCGGGGGCGCCCGCATTCAGGAAGGCGTGGCAGCACTTGGCGGCTACGCCGAAGTGTTCTGGCGCAACGTGCAGGCCTCGGGCGCCATCCCGCAGATTTCGGTGGTGATGGGCCCCACTGCCGGTGGCGCGGTCTATTCCCCAGCCATGACCGACTTCATCTACATGGTGAAGGACACCTCCTACATGTACGTGACCGGCCCGGACGTGGTGAAGACCGTCACCTCCGAGATCGTCACCCACGAAGAGCTCGGCGGCGCATCGACTCACACCAAGGTTTCCTCCGTCGCCGACGCCGCCTTCGACAATGACATCGAAACGCTGCTGGAGGTCCGCCGGCTGTTCGATTTCCTGCCCCTGAGCGCCGCCGACAAGCCGCCGGTGGTCGCCGTCAACGACACTATCGACCGGGCCGAGCCGAGCCTCGATACGCTGATCCCCGACAGCGCCAACAAGCCCTACGACATGCGCGAGGTGATCCTCAAAATCGCCGACGAAGGCGACTTCCTCGAGATCCAGAAGGATCATGCCGGCAACATTCTTGTCGGCTTCATCCGCCTCAACGGCGGTACGGTGGGCGTCGTCGCCAACCAGCCACTGGTGCTGGCCGGCTGTCTCGACATCAACTCTTCGAAGAAGGCCGCACGCTTCATCCGCTTCTGCGACGCCTTCTCGATTCCAATCCTGACGCTGGTCGATGTCCCAGGCTTCCTCCCCGGCGTCGCCCAGGAGTATGGCGGCATCATCAAACATGGCGCGAAGCTCCTGTTCGCTTATGCCGAAGCCACCGTCCCCAAGGTCACGGTGATCACGCGAAAGGCCTATGGCGGCGCCTATGACGTCATGGCCTCAAAACACATCCGCGCCGACGTCAACTACGCCTGGCCGACCGCCGAGATCGCCGTGATGGGCGCCAAGGGCGCGACCGAAATCCTCTACCGCTCCGAACTCGGCGACAAAGACAAGATCGCCAAACGCACCGCGGATTACGAAGCGAGGTTCGCCAACCCGTTCGTTGCGGCCGAGCGCGGCTTCATCGACGATGTGATTATGCCGCATGGCACGAGGCGGCGAGTGGCAAGGGCGTTCGAAACGCTGAAAAACAAGAAGCAGGCAGTGCCGCTGAAGAAGCACGGGAACATCCCGCTGTGAGGCGCTCGATGCGACCCCATGAGTGGTGCGGCACCCTCCCCCTCGCGGGGAGGGTTGGGGAGGGGGGCGCCAGGCGCTCCGATCCTCGCCGATGAGCATCGAACTCGCCAAGAAGCTTCGTCACAACTCGACCTCCCCAGAGCGGCGTCTGTGGCGCCTGCTCTATCCGTTTCGTACGGACGGCTATCACTTCCGCAAGCAGATGCAGATTGGCACCTACTACGTCGATTTCGCGTGCCTCCACGCTGGCCTGGTCATCGAACTGGATGGCGAAACGCATGGAGGCGACGTCGCGCGGTCCAATGACGCTGTTCGCGATGATTACCTTCGGGGCCGCGGGTTCCATGTCTTGCGGCTCACCAATGACGACGTGATGAGCAACCCGGAAGGCGTTTACACAGTCATCTCCGACACCCTCGCGAGCCGTCCGACCAACCAGCGTGCGGCGCCCCCCTCCCCAACCCTCCCCGCAGGGGGGAGGGTGCCCGCCGGTGGATTTGGCATAGACCCAGCCACAAACACGATCGGCACCTCCCCCCTTGCGGGGGAGGTTGGGAGGGGGGTAGCCCCGAACTCATACCCCGATAAGGGCACCCCCTGAATGTTCACCTCCCTCCTCATCGCCAATCGTGGCGAGATCGCCTGTCGCGTAATCCGCACCGCCAGGCGCATGGGTATTCGCACCATTGCCGTCTATTCCGACGCCGATCGTGACGCCGTGCATGTAAAGCTCGCTGACGAAGCCGTGCATATCGGTGGCTCTGCCGCCCGCGACTCTTACCTTTCGATCGACAAGATCGTCGCCGCCTGCAAGGCCACCGGCGCCGAAGCGGTCCACCCCGGCTACGGTTTTCTCTCGGAGAATCCAGCTTTCGCCGCCGCGCTCGAGGCCGAACGCATCATCTTCGTCGGCCCGCCGGTGAAAGCCATCGAGGCGATGGGCGACAAGATCACAAGTAAGAAGCTCGCCGCTGCAGCAGGCGTGTCCACCGTGCCTGGCCATATGGGCCTCATCGCCGATGCCCAGGAAGCGGTGACCATCTCGCGTTCCATCGGCTATCCGGTGATGATCAAGGCTTCCGCCGGCGGTGGTGGCAAGGGCATGCGCATCGCCCATAGCGACGCCGAAGCCCGCGAGGGGTTCGAGCGCTCGAAGTCCGAGGCCGCTTCCAGCTTCGGCGACGATCGCATCTTCATCGAGAAATTCGTCACCGAGCCGCGCCACATCGAAATCCAGCTGATCGGCGACCAGCACGGCAACGTACTGTGGCTCAACGAACGCGAATGCTCGATCCAGCGGCGCAACCAGAAGGTCATCGAGGAAGCGCCGTCGCCTTTCCTTGATGCCGCAACCCGCAAAGCCATGGGCGAGCAGTCCGTCGCCCTCGCCAAGGCGGTGGGCTACACCTCGGCCGGCACCGTCGAGTTCATCGTCGACAAGGATCGCAACTTCTACTTCCTCGAGATGAACACCCGCCTGCAGGTGGAGCATCCGGTCACCGAACTGATCACCGGCCTCGACCTGGTCGAGCTGATGTTCCTGGCCGCAGCCGGCGAACAGCTGCCGCTGACCCAGGTCGAGGTGCCGCTGAACGGCTGGGCCATCGAAAGCCGGATCTACGCCGAAGACCCGTTCCGCAACTTCCTGCCCTCCACCGGCCGGCTCACCCGCTACAGCCCACCCGCCGAGGAAGGCGGCACGGAGCTGGTGGTGCGCAACGACACCGGCGTCGCCGAAGGCGGCGAGATCTCGACCTTCTATGATCCGATGATCGCCAAGCTCTGCACCTGGGCGCCCACGCGCATCGCCGCGATCGACGCCATGCAAGTGGCGCTCGACGAGTTCGAGCTCGAAGGCGTCGGGAACAATATTCCGTTCCTCTCGGCCGTCATGGGCCAGGAGCGCTTCCGCTCCGGCCGCCTCACCACCGGCTACATCGCTGAAGAATTTCCCAATGGCTTCAGCGGCGTAGCGCCGGATGTGGAATCTATGACGCATCTTGCAGCGCTCGCCTGCTGCTCGACGTTCTCCCTCGACAAGCGGCTCTATCCGACGACACCCGAGCCGCGCGCCGTGATCATCGGCAATCGGCGCTGGGATTTCTCCGTACGTGCCGATGGCATCGAGTACTGGCTCACTGCGCCCGACGGCAAGAAACTGCTGGTCGAGAGCGGCTGGAAGCCTGGCAACAGCCTCTGCATCGCCCGCGTCGACGGGCACCTGCATCACGTCAAGCTCGACCGCGTCACCGGCGGCTTCCGCCTGCGCTGGCGTGGCGTCGATCTCGTCGCCAAGGTGCTGCTGCCGCACGTTGCCGACCTGATGCCGCTGATGCCGGTAAAGGTGCCGCCGGATCTCAGCAAGTTCCTGCTCTGTCCGATGCCCGGCCAGATCGTCCGCATCGATGTCGCCGAAGGCGATATCGTCGAAGACGGCCAGACTCTTGCCATCGTCGAGGCGATGAAGATGGAGAACGTGCTGAAGGCAGAGAAGCGCGCCAGGATCAGCAAAATCCGCGTCCAACCCGGCAGCGTGCTGGCGGTGGACGAAGTGATTTTGGAGTTCGAGGCGGTATGAGCGCCGTGCTGACCGATAGAGACGGCCCCCTCCCATCCTCCCCCACAAGGGGGGAGGTGCCCTGCCGGTGTGTGAGGCTCAATCGAGCCACAGCCTCGACTCTTCACCTCCCCCATTATGGGGGAGGCCGGGAGGGGGCCGTCTGCTGATGGCAAGCACCCCCACCTTCGCCGACTGGGCCAAACTCGCCCAACGCGACCTTCGCGACACCCCGGTCGACGCCCTCAACCGCGACTACGGCGATCTCCCGATCAAGCCGGCCTACTTCCCCGAAGACGCCACCGCCGACCCGGGGCTCCCCGGCGCCGCGCCATACACCCGTGGCGTCCGCGCTACCATGTACGCCAACCGCCCGTGGACCATCCGGCAATATGCCGGCTTCTCCACCGCCCGCGAGAGCAATGACTTCTATCGCAAGAACCTCGCCGCCGGCCAAAAGGGGCTGAGCGTCGCTTTCGATCTCGCCACGCATCGCGGCTATGACAGCGACCACCCGCGCGTCACCGGCGATGTCGGCAAGGCCGGTGTCGCCATCGACAGCGTCGAGGACATGAAGATCCTGTTCGACGGCATCCCGCTCGATCAGATGAGCGTGTCGATGACCATGAACGGCGCCGTGCTGCCGGTGCTCGCCATGTTCATCGTCGCGGCGGAAGAGCAGGGGGTGAAGCAAAGCCAGCTCGACGGGACCATCCAGAACGACATCCTCAAGGAGTTCATGGTCCGCAACACCTATATCTACCCACCCGGGCCGAGCATGCGGATCGTCGGCGACATCATCGCCTACACCGCCCAGCACATGCCGAAGTTCAACTCGATCTCGATTTCCGGCTACCACATGCACGAGGCCGGGGCGACCGCCGTGCAGGAGCTCGCCTACACCATCGCCGATGGCATCGAGTATGTCCGCTCGGCACAGGCGCGCGGTCTCGATATCGATGCCTTCGCGCCGCGGCTGAGCTTCTTTTTCGGCATCGGCATGAACTTCTTCCTCGAGGTGGCCAAGCTCCGCGCCGCCCGTACCCTGTGGCAGAACTACATGACCGAGCTCGGGGCCAGAGACGCAAAATCGTTGATGCTGCGCACCCATTGCCAGACCTCCGGGGTGTCGCTGACCGAGCAGGACCCGCACAACAACATCGTCCGCACCACCATCGAGGCGCTCGCCGCCGTGCTCGGCGGCACCCAGAGTCTCCACACCAACTCTTTCGACGAAGCCATTGCCCTGCCGACGGAATTCTCCGCCCGCATCGCCCGCAACACCCAGTTGATCCTGCAGCACGAGAGCCGTGTCACCGATGTGGTCGACCCGCTCGGCGGCTCCTACTACATCGAGAGCCTCACCGCCGACTTGGTGGAGCGCGCCAACGCCCTGATCGCAGCGGTAGAAGCCGAAGGCGGCATGACCGCCGCAGTGCAGGCCGGCACCCCAAAACTCGAGATCGAGAAAGCCGCCGCCCTGCGCCAGGCCCGCGTCGATCGCGGCGAGGATGTCATCGTCGGCGTCAATCGCTACCGGCTCGAGAGTGAACCGCCGATCGCCATCCGCGAAATCGACAACAACAAGGTCCGCGACGAGCAGGTCGCGCGCCTTGCCGATATCCGCCGCACTCGTGATCCCGATGCTGTTGCCGCTGCGCTCAGGTCGCTGCAGGATCAGGCAAAATCCAGCGGCAACCTGCTTGCCGCCAGCATCGCTGCCGCCCGCGCCCGCGCCACCCTGGGTGAAATCTCCGCCGCCCTCGAGCAGGTCTTCAATCGCCACTCGGCCGTCACTCGCGTCATCTCCGGCGTCTATGCCGAAAGCTATGCCGCCGATCCGCAATACGCGAAGCTGACCGAACGGATCGCTGCCTTCCAGGCAAAGGAAAAACGGCCGCCGGCGCTGTTCATCGCCAAGATGGGGCAGGACGGGCACGACCGTGGCGCCAAGGTCATCGCTACCGCCTTCGCCGATCTGGGCTTTACCGTCCACATGGGCGACCTGTTCGAGACCGCTCCCGAGGTTGCCGATCACGTGCGCGAGCTCAAGGTCGACGCCGTCGGCGTCTCCTCGCTGGCCGCGGGCCACAAGACGCTGGTGCCGGAACTGATCGGCGAACTTCAGGGCAGGGGCCTCGGCGACGTCACCGTCATCGTCGGTGGCGTCATTCCCGAACAGGATTACCAGTTCCTCCGTCAGGCCGGTGTCGCCGAAATCTTCGGCCCGGGCACCAACGTGCTCGAGGCGGCGTTCTCGGTGCTGAACCAGATCGAGGGAAGGCTATCCAATCGATGATCGGTCGCCTCAACCACATTGCCATCGCCGTTCCGGACCTCTCCGCCGCCGCCGCGAAATACCGCGATCTGCTCGGCGCCGACGTGCACCACCCGCACGACCTGCCGGAACACGGCGTCACCGTGGTTTTCGTCCATCTCGAAAACACCAAGATCGAGCTGATGACCCCGCTCGGCGAGAACTCGCCGGTCAGAAAGTTCCTCGATGCCAACCCCTCGGGTGGCATGCATCACGTCTGCTACGAAGTGCCTGACATCGCCTCAGCCATCCGCAGCCTGGTCGAGGCCGGCGCCCGCGTGCTGGGCGACGGTAAGCCCAGGATCGGCGCCCACGGCCTGCCGGTCGTATTTCTGCATCCCAAGGATTTCGACGGTACGCTGATCGAGCTCGAGGAGGTCAAGCCGGAGCTGCAGCCGGCTTGACGCCAGCGTGCACGCCGGAGCGCCTCATGCTAATCACCCTCATCCTTGGAGGAGGACACCATGCTCAAGGGGATTGATCCCATCCTGAATGCCGACGTGCTGCATGCGCTCAAGTCGATGGGGCACGGCGACGACCTGATCATCGCCGACATGAACTTCCCCTCGGATTCGATCGCTCGACAGACCGTTTACGGCAAGCTGCTGAAGCTCGAGAACGTTACGGCCGGCCGCGCCGCCGAAGCGATCCTGTCATTGCTGCCGCTCGACAGTTTCGTGCCGCATCCGGCGTTGCGCATGGAAATCGTCGGCCAGCCCGGCGAGGTGCCGCCGGTGCAGCAGGAGGTGCAGGCGGCAATCGACAAGGCCGAGGGCAAACCATCGCCGATGGGCTCGATCGAGCGCTTCGCCTTCTATGAGGCAGCCAAGCAGTCCTATGTGGTGATTCAGACCGGCGAGCGCCGGTTCTACGGCTGTTTCATTCTCAAGAAGGGCGTGCTGCCACCGGAGGCCTGAAGCGCTTTCAGGGGGTGTTGCAGACTTTTCCACCTCGAAGAACGCGACCAGCAGAACACCTGGAGCGCCCACCGAGGCAGCAAGGCAGGGAGGTGCTCCAGCCGAAACTGCGCATTCACTGGTGAAAGCAGGCATTACTCACTAATGAATGCAACCCCCAGTTTGTGCGTCGGGCGCGTGCCGCCCCTTCGCCAACCTGTTGACTTCTAACATGTCAGCTTCATACCATTCTTCAGCATCCCGCACATAAGGGTGCGCTCCCTGGGGAGGGACGTTAGGCAGGGGTTGAGGGACTTGGGTTGCGCGTACCGCGCTGCCCGACCTGCTTGTTCAGTTTCCCATCGAGCGCCGGCGCGGAGGCGACAACGCCGCTGTAAGCGGCGCTTTGAGGGAGAACAGACGTGAAACTCGAACTCTACAACCGGGTTGCGGCAATCCAGGCAAGCCGCCGCAGCTTCATGAAGGGCGCTGCGGCGCTTGCCGCCGGCACCGCGCTCAGCACCACCTTCGCCGGCCGCGCCTTCGCTCAGGACAGCGTGCGCGCCCAGATCCTGCAGATACCCGGCGTCGGCAAGGGCTCGCCCACCGATGCCGATTGGCAGAAGGTCGGTGAGCTCTGCCTCGCCGCCACCAAGGCCAACGTCGCCGAGGGCGAGTTCGCCGGCGTCGAGCTGACCTTCATGGGGCTCAACAACCAGAACCTGCACAACTTCCTGTTCCGCGGCTTCCTGAAGCCGTGGGAGGCGTACACCGGCGCCAAGATCAACTGGATCGACCTTGCTCAGGCCGATTACAACGCCCGCCTGCAGCAGTCGATCGCCACCGGCACGGTGGATTTCGACATCATCGAGATGGGGGCGCCGTTCGAGGGTGACACCGCCGGCCGCGGCCTGCTCGACGAGATGCCCGACTGGGTTGCCACGCAGATCGAGGCCGATGATCTGGTGAACTATCTCAAGGCGCCGGTCGGCACCTGGGATGGCAAGACCTACCGCATCAACCTCGACGGCGACACGCACACCTTCGCCTACCGCAAGGACTATTTCGGCGACGGCTCGATCTCGGGTCTGGCCGACGTGCCGACGCATTGGGAAGATCTCAACACGCTGCCCGCTGCCCTCGCCGGCAAGAACGACCCGCTCACCGGCGCACCGGCCTACGGCTTCCTCGATCCGCTGAAGTATCAGTGGGGCGGCTTCGGCTTCTACTTCCTCGAAGATCGCGCCACCGCTTATGCCAAGCATCCGGATGACCCGGCCTGGCTGTTCGATCCCGACACCATGAAGCCGCGCGTCAACAATCCCGGCTGGGTGCAGGCCATCCAGGATGTGCTCGACCTGGTGAAGGCGAACGCCTACCCGCCCGATCAGCTGAATGCCGACCCGAACACCACTGCGTTCAGCCAGTTCCTCGGCGGCACCGGCGCGGCGCTCACCTGGTGGGGTGACGTCGGCTCCAACGCCCGTACCTCCGATACTTCGGTGGTCGGCGACGTGGTCGGCTTCTCGATCAACCCCGGCGCCAAGAAGGTCTACAACCACAAGGCAGGCGCCTGGGAGGAGAAGGAGAACTTCGCTCCGAACCTCGCCTATCTCGGCTGGGGCGTCTACGTCACGAGCCGCGTCTCCGCCGACGAGAAGAAGCGCAAGGCCGCCTGGTCCGCCGCTGCACATCTCGGTGGCAAGGACATTTCGCTCTGGACCTCGGCCTATCCGTCCGGCTTCCAGCCGTACCGCAACTCGCACTTCCAGTACGAAGAGTGGGAAGCAGCCGGCTACGATCGCGCCTTCGTCGAGGATTATCTCGGCTCCAACCTCGACAGCTACAACCATCCAAACGGCGCCATCGAGCCGCGCATCCCCGGCATCTTCCAGTACTACTCGATCGCCGAGGACGAGCTGGTGAAGGGCATCAACGGCCAATACGCCTCGGCGCAAGAGACTGCCGACGCCATTGCTGCCGCGTGGGAGAAGATCACCGACCAGATCGGTCGCGACAACCAGATCAAGCTCTACAAGGCATCGCTCGGCATGTGAGGCTTCGCCTCTGCTGATTGACAATCCACGGCTGGTGGCGGACCGTCACCAGCCGATTTAGTTCCCAGCCAGAACTATCCGATGAGGCGTGGATGGCGTTGACTGAATCACCGAGCTACGGCGCCGTTTCGCGGCGCCGCAAGGATGGGGGCAGGGCGCTCATCGCTGCCGCCACCGTCCTGTTCCTTGCCGTTGGCCTGCTGCAGACGCTCAACTCCGCCGGCATCCTGCCGCTGGGGCTGAAGGATTGGCGGCCAATGCTCTATGCATTCCTGCTCTGGTCCGTCGCCCTCGGTGTCAGTCAGGTGATGATGCGCGGCGATGCCGGGCTCAAGGCTCTGTTCATTCTGCCGGCGGCGTTGTTCACCGCCGCCATGGCGATCTTCCCGACGCTGTTCGGCCTCTCGATCGCCTTCACCGATTGGAACCTCGCCTCCTTCACTGGCCAGAAGTTCAACGGCTTCGACAACCTGGTGCAACTGGTCCGTGACCCGTTCTACTGGAACGCCATGCGCAACATGGTGATCTACGTGCTCTTCGTCCTCGTCGAGTACGCCGTGGCGTTCGGTCTCGCCCTGCTGCTCAACGCCGAGATCCGGGCGCGAAAGTTCTGGCGCGTCGTCTTCCTCATTCCGCTGATGCTGTCGCCCGTCGCCGTCAGCTGGATGGTCGGCAAGTCGATGCTCGAATACCGCTTCGGTCCGGTGGCCCGCTTCGCCCGCTGGCTGGGCTTCAACAACCCGAGCTTTTTCACCGATCCCTGGGTGGCCCGGCTGTGGATCGAGGCGATGGATGCCTGGGTGTCGATCCCCTTCGTGATGATCCTGCTGCTCGCCGGCCTTCAAGCCATGCCCAAGGAAGTCATTGAGGCCGCCAAGGTCGATGGCGCATCGCCCTGGCAGCGCTTCTGGCAGGTGATCTTCCCGCTGATGCTGCCCGTCTCGATCACCGCGATCGTTCTGCGCATCATCTTCAAGCTCAAGCTGGCGGATATCATCATCACCGTCACCTCCGGCGGCCCCGGCGGCGCCACCGACAGCGTCTCGAGCTTCATCTATCGCGAGTACCGCGATCGCTCGAACGTCGGCTACGGCACCATGCTGGCCATGTTCTACCTCGTGGTGATCGTGATCTTCGTCACCTTGCTGCTGAAGTTCCTGCGTAAGCACATGCAGAGGATGACCTGATGGCCGCCGAAGCTACCCTCTCCGCCGCGGCCTCCACCGATGCCGGCGCTGCCACCCGGCGCCTGAAGCACGTCGCCGGCAAGGTCGGGATCTATGCAGCGCTGGTCACCTGGGCCTTCGTCTCGCTGTTCCCGGTCTATTGGACCATCACCACTTCGATGAAGGTGGCCAAGGATGTGCAGCTCGGCCACCTGATCCCGTGGGTGGATTTCCAGCCCAACTGGTTGGGGTGGCGCTCGCTCGGCCTGTCGCCCGACACCATCGGGCAGGTGTCGACGGTCCGCGACGAGTTCCTCGGGCGCTTTCTCAACTCGGTCTACACCGCGTTCGGCGCCTCGTTCCTCGCGGTGCTGATCGGCTCGCTGGCCGCCTATGGTCTCAGCCGCTTCCAGTACAAGTTCCTCTGGATGAAGAACCAGGATCTGGGCTTCTTCTTCCTGAGCCAGTTGATCCTGCCGCCGGTGGTTCTGGCGCTGCCCTTCCTCGTGCTCTATCGCGAGCTGGCGCTGCTCGACAGCATCGTCGGCCTCGTGCTGCTGTACACCCTCACCGTGCTGCCGATCGTCATCTGGATCATGAAGGACCAGTTCGACACTATCCCGATCGAGCTCGACGAAGCCGCACAGGTCGATGGTCTCGGTCCCTGGGGTACATTCTTCCGCATCATCCTGCCGATGGCGCTCCCCGGCATGGTCGCGGCCTTCATCCTCAGCCTGATCCTCTGCTGGAACGAGTATTTCTTCGCCGCCCTGCTCACCGGCTCCGGTGCCAAGACGCTGCCGGTGATGGTGGCCAGCCAAACCGGCTCGCAGGGTATCAACTGGTGGAGCATGGCCGCCCTCTCCACCGCCGCCATCGCCCCGCTGGTGGTGGTCGGCGTGCTGCTCGAGCGCTACATCATCCGCGGGCTGACCGCGGGTTCAGTGAAGGGGTAGCCCGCACGCCTGTGCCTTACCGCCTACCCCTCCCAACCCTCCCCGTCACGGGGAGGTGCCCGCCGGTATTGAGGCACCATCCCGGCAAAACCCCACCGGCGCCACCTCCCCTCGACGGGGAGGCAAGCGAAGCTTGGGAGCGGTGCGACCTAGCGCGGCTGGGAGGGGGTGAGCCAAGGGCTCGATGGCCGAGCTCAAACCTCCCGCATCAGATCCTTGGTCCGCTCATAGAGCTCCCGGAACACCCGATACCGCCGTTCGTAGAGCTCCCGCAGGTTCTCGTCCGGCGTGATCTCGTGATCCACCGGGTTCCAGCTGCGGATGTCGTCCGGCTGGACGTCGCCGATTGCGAGGGCGGCGATGAACGCATCGCCATACGATGCCCCCACCGTCTTCTGCCGCACGATCTGCGTGCGGCCGGAGACGTCGGAAGTCGCCTGCGCCCACACCTTGTTCTTGGTGCCGCCGCCGGCCGCGAGGATCGCCTTGGGTGGCTGGCCGACATCGGCATAGGTCTCGAACACATGGTGGGTGCCGAAGGCGATGCCTTCGAACAGCGCGCGGTAGATGTCGCCGCGGGTGTGCGTCAGGTTCATCCCGAACAGCACGCCCTTGGCTGCCGTATCGTGGATCGGCGTCCGCTCTCCCGAGAAATAGGGCAGCATCACCAGCCCGTTCGCCCCGGGGGGCGAGCCCTCCGCCTCGAGCGCCAGCGCCATCACCGCGGTGGCCGGGTCGAGCTCCCGTCCGAACTGCTCGCGGAACCAGTGGCTGAGCGTCCCTGAAGTCGCGAGCCCCGACATCGCCGCGTGCTTGCCCGGGAAGAACCACGGCGCATACCACAACCGCGCATCCGGCACCCGCACCGGGGTGATCTCGATGATGAAGATGGTCGAGCCATACATCAGCAGCATGTCGCCGTCGTCGAGCACCCCGACGCTCAGCGCCTCGGCACCGGCATCGATCGTCCCGGTCGTCACCGGCGTGCCCACCGCCAGCCCGGTCGCGGCCGATGCCTCGGCGGTTACCGTACCGGCAATGTCGGTGGTCCAGATCGCCTCAGGCAGCTTCTCCAACCCGATGATGTCGTTGGCCAGCTCGTCGGTCCAGGCCAGTTTCTCGACATCGTAGAGCGGCGAGAAGTTCGCCGCCGAGTAGTGGTCGATCACATAGCGGCCGGTGAGTTTCTGCACGATATAGGTGGTCGAGGTGAGGATCTTCGCCGTCTTGGCGTAGATCTCCGGCCGGTTCCGCTTCAGCCACAGGATTTTCGGCCCGATCGATTGGCTGGTCAGAGCATTGCCACAGCGGCTCAGCAGCACGTCCTCGCCGATCCGCGCCGTCAGCTCTTCGATCTCCTTTGCCGCGCGGGTGTCGACGCCATAGAGCACGCCGTTCATCAGCGGCTCGCCGTCGGCATCGACCGGCAGCATGCAGGGGCCTATGGCGCTGGCCGCCACCGCGACGATGTCCTTGGGGTCGACACCGCTGTCGGCGATCAGTTTCTGGCTCAGAAAGCAGAAATCGCCCCACCAGTCCTCGCGCGGCCGGTGCTCGGCCCAGCCGGGCTGCGGCACCAGCATCTTGTGCGGCCGGGCGGCGCTGGCGACGATCCGCCCCTCCGCATCGACCAGCACGCCCTTCGATTCAAACGTCCCGATATCGATGCCGAGATAGTGCCTCATCCGATGTAATCGTCCCGATCGAGGCTGAACTTGCTGTCAATCCGCGGCAACGCTTCCACCAGCAGCGTCGTCAGCTGCTCGAGGTCGGCCATGTCGCAGACTTCCAGCGACGAGTGCGAGTAGCGCATCGGGAAGCCCACATCGATCGAGGCGACGCCCTGGCCGACCAACTGCACATAGCTGAGATCGGTCAGCGCCCCGATATGGGCGCTGCGCTGCAGCGGCAGCTTTTTCGCTTCGGCGCTGTCCTCGAACAGCTTCACCATGGCCGGATGCGGCAGCGTGCCGTTCAAAGTGCCGCGTCCGTGGAATGAGTAAAGCGACATCGCCGGCCCGCCGCCGAGCTTCACATCACCACGCGCCGCCATGTCGGGCGTATCGGTGGCAAGGATCAGGTCGAGCTGGATCGCCACGTCAGGCATCAGCACCTGCGCCGCCGTCACCGCGCCGCGCAGGTTGAACTCCTCCTGTACCGAAAAGACGAAATGCACCGTCGGCCGCTTCTTCACGTCCACCAGCGCCTTCGCCACTTCGATCATCACCGCACAGGCGGCGCGATCATCCACAGCAGTGCCGGCGATCCGCCCGTTGGCGAGTTCGGTCACCTTCGGCGCATAGACGATGGGCGTTCCCACATCGATCCCCGCCGCCAGCACTTCAGCCGCCGACTTGAACCCGGCATCGATGTAGAGCTCGGGGTAGGGCAGCACCTTGTACTTTTCGTCCTGCGCCGTCGCATGATGGCTCTTGTGCGCAATCAGCCCCGGCACGTCGTGGCCTTCGCCCACGCAAAACAACACCTCCGTCGAAGGCAGAGCCCGCTCCGGCACCCCGCCCAGCCGCTCGACCCGCACCATGCCGTTCGCCTCGATCTTTCGAACGATCAGCCCGAGCTGGTCCATATGCGCGAACAGCATGACATCAGGCGTGCCCTTGTCGCCCGGCAGCGTCGCGATCAGGTTGCCCAGTCGGTCGGTGGTCGAGGTGATCCCCAACCCGGCCATCGCTGCTTTCAGGTATTTCCGGACCCGTCCCTCATACCCGGAGAGCCCGGGAATGAGCATCAGGTCGATCACCCATTGCTTCAAACTCATCAGTACCCCCGTGCCGCGCGGACCAGCCGCATGAACTCGGCGGCGCGGTCGGCATCGACCGCCTTCCAGGTGTCGCCATCGATCTTCAGCGACGAGCCGACGATGCAGCCATCGGCCACCTTCAGCACCTCGGCCACCGTCGCATGCTTGACGCCGGTATTGGCCAGCACCGGGGTGGTCGGCAGCGCCTTCTTCACCGCTTCGAGATCAACCATCTTCGCCGCCTCGCCGGTGATGGCGCCGGAAACCAGGATCGCATCGGGGATGGACGAGAACACCGCGCTGCGGGCCCGGTCGCTCAGCGGCCGCTGGTCCAGAGAATAGGCAAACTCGGCCGAGACGTTGTAGAGCAGCGCCAGATCCTGCCGGCCGAGCCGATCGCGGTAGCGCATGGCCTTGCCGGCATCCGGCGTCCACGGCCCCATGTCGGAAGCGTAAGTGCCGGTGAAGATTTCGCGCACGAAGCGCGCACCGGTCGCGGCCGCCAGCGCGATCGAGCTCTCCGGATCCCACAGGACGTTCACCCCGAACGGTACGGTGATCTCCGAGCGCAGCCGGCCGATCACGTAGCCCATGGTCGCCGTCGAGGCGGTATCGACGTTGAACTCATACGGCCGGTCGTTCTCGTTGCCGAACATCACGGCATCGAACCCGGCTGCCTGCAGCGCCGTGAGGTCCTTGCGGGCCCCCTCGACGATGGCCTCCACGCCCCCCTCGTAGTCATGCAGCGGCGAGCCCGGCAGGGCCCCCAGATGCACCATGGCGATCACCGGCTTCTTGTCGCCGAATACCGACTTGAATTTGCTTGTCATTGTTTTTTGTAAACCGCTTTACTAGACACCTATGCGTAGCAGTGGCAAAGCCCGGCGTCTATGGCTCGCGAATGGCTCGCGCCATGCTCCACACCAATCCTTAACCATGATCGGGTAGGGTATGCGGGAATGAGTGCGAGGTTCCCGCGATGGAACTGCTCTTTCTCCTCCTGCTGATCCCAGTGCTCTGGCTGCTTCTGCTGCCCGGACGGATCGCCAAGCGTGCCCGCAAGTATCGCTTCACCGGCGCTGGCATCCTCGTCGGCGTGCTCATTGCCGGCTGGATCGGCGTGCAGGCCATGTCGAAGCCGCCCGTCGAAGCGGTGGACTATGCCGCTGGCGACAGCGACCTGCGCGCCATTCTGCTGCAGCCTGAAACCGCTCCGCGCTACAGTTTTCGGGATTAGTTTTGCTGCAAAGCTGCCACTCGGGCCCTCGCCCCTGAGGGGAGAGGGCTTGCGAGCGTCAGCGAGTTAGCGAAGCTCGGGTGAGGGGTTCAGCCTCTCAGCTTGCTGGTTCGTCCAACTCGTTCCACCGCTTCCGCCCTCAACCGGCGCTACGCGCCACCTTCTCCCCCGGGGGGAGAAGGGAGTGCCCGCACCCTGAGATCATCGCCGAACCACACGAAATCCGCTGCGCTGCCCGGTGCCAATCGTCCCAGCCCGCCAGCCCCAATCGCCTGTGCTGGATAGAGCGAGGCCATCCTCAGGCATTCTCCAAGATCGAGCCCGAACGTCAGGTGCATGTAGCGCACCGCCGCATCGAGGGTAAGATCGGCCCCCGCCAGTGTCCCGTCGCCCAATCGCAGTGCCCCGTCCTGGCGATAGATGGTGCGGCCGTTGAGCTCGAAGCTGGTCATCTCGGTGCCGGCCTGCGACATCGAATCCGAGACGAGGAAAATCCGGCCCGGTCCGGCCTTGGCCCGGAGTGCCAGCCCCAGCGTCGCCGGGTGCACGTGAATGCCGTCGGCAATCAGCCCGGCCCACATGCTGCCATGATGCAGCGCCGCGCCGACCACGCCCGGGTCGCGATTGCCGATCTGGCTCATGGCGTTGAACAGGTGTGTTGCCATGCTCGCCCCAGCACGGATCGCCGCGGAGGTCACCTCGCACGAGGCGTCCGAGTGCCCGATGCTGACCACGATGCCGGCTCGTACCAGCCGGGAGATCTGCTCGGGCGTCACCGTCTCGGCAGCGACCGTCAGCAGCAGATGGGGCAGGGTGCCTCGCGCCCGCTCGAGGCGCACCAGATCTGCCTCGTCCATCGGGCGGATCAGCGCCGCGTCATGTGCCCCCTTGCGGGTCAGCGACAGGTGCGGCCCCTCGAGGTGCAGCCCGAGCAGGCCCGGCACCTTCCGTCGCGTCGCTTCAGCGCCCGCCGCCAGCACGGCGTCAGTAACCGCGGCGGTATCGGTGATCAGCGTCGGCAGCAGCCCGGTTACGCCGAAGCCGCGGTGGGTGGCGCACACCATCGCCAGGTCGTCGGCCGTGGTTCCGGGCCCGACCAGGTGCCCGCCCCCGCCGTTCACCTGCAGGTCGATCAGCCCGGGGGCCAGCACGCCGCCGTCGAGGGTGATGCGGATCGCGCCTGGCGGTGCAGCGCCGATCGATTGCACGACGCCTTCCGCGACCACGAGCGCTGCATCGTCATGCCATGCCTCGCCGTCGAAAATGCGGGCGCCGGTATAGGCGGTGACTCGATCGCCAGTCATTTTGGTGGAACTGCCCCTCACCCTGACCCTCTCCCCGGCGGGGAGAGGGGACGATTGTGGAATCGGCCCTGCCTACGCGCCCCCTCTCCCCGCTGGGGAGAGGGATGGGTGAGGGGCAGGCCGCCGCAGAAGCCGAGATCAGCCTTCCTTGGCCATCGACTTCTTGAACTGCGGCAGGTGCTTCTGCTGCGCTTCGAGCATCCGCTCACGGTACTGACCGTAGATGATGTCGGTATCGTGCAACGTCACGCCCGGGATGGTCGGTGACGCAAACACCGGCAGCTCGATGCCGCGGTCGGCGAGCTTCTGCGCGCTCTCGGCCAGGAGCTCATGCATCATCATCATGGCGAGCACGGTCGAGGAACCCGCGACCGGACGCGACCAGCCCTTGATATCGACGATAGCGTCTTCCACCGGCGAGCCGGTGTCGATCACGATGTCGGCGGCGTGCGGCAGGCGCTTGCCCGAAGAGTGCGAGGCGGGCTTGCCGGCGTTCGACTTCGCCGTGATGGCGATCACCGTCAGGCCGCGCTCTTTCGCATAGAGCGCCGTGTCGATGCCCGAGGCGTTCGAGCCCGAGTGGCCGAAGATCACGATGGTGTCGCCGGCATTCAGCGGCTGGTGGTCGAGGAATTTCTCGGCGTATTTCTCGGTGCGCTCGAGCCACAGCAGCTCACGCACGCCGCCGGCACCGAGAATGTTGTGCCACATGACGCGCGGGTCGGTCAGCGGGTTGAAGCCGACATAGGAGCCGTAGCGCGGGTAGGTTTCCTGCACCGGCAGCACCGAGTGGCCCGAGCCGTAGAGGTGCACCAGGCCCTTGTTGGCGAGGGTTTCCGCCACCGCGGACGAGGCCTTGTCGAAGGCGTCGGCATTCGCGGAGGCCGCCGCCTCGGCGATCTTCACGAGCTTGCTGATATACAGAGTGGACATGGGTTTGCCTTTCAGAACAAAGCGTTACACGTAGAGGGTGGAGCGGATCTCGTAGCGGTCCGCGCGCATGGTGGAGAGGGCGTATTCGAACGGCCCCCTCGCGTCGTAGGCGATACGTTCGACCTCGAAGGCCGGCGTGCCCGCCGTGAGCTGGATCAGTTCGGCATCGGCCGCCGCGACACTGCCGACGCGATAGACTTCCTTGGCCTTCACCGGGGTGATGCCGCAGTGCTCCTTGAGCCAGCCATAGAGCGACTGCACGTTCGCGGCGTCCTCCAGCAGCCCGGGCACGCGGGCCTCGGGCAGGTGGCTGGTCTGAATGCCGATCGGCATGCCGTTGCCGAGCCGGAGGCGCTTGAGCTGCACGACGGAATCGCCGATCGCCATTTCCAGCGCATCGGCCATTTCTTCATCGGCCGGCACGCGATTGGCGGTGATCAGCCGGGTGCCTGCTTCGAGCGACAGCGTCTTCATTTCGTCGGTGAAGCTGGTGAGCCCGCGTACGCCGGCGACCACGGTGGCGGAACGGACGAACGTGCCGCGCCCATGTTCGCGCCGCAGCAGGCCCGCTTCCTCGAGGTTGCGCAGCGCATGGCGCAGGGTGATGCGCGAAATGCCCAGCATTTCCCCGAGCCGATCCTCATTGGGGATCTGCATGCCCGAGCTCCATTCGCCGCGCTCGACCAGTTCGCGCAACGCCATCTCGGCCTGATGCCACAGCGGCTCCGGCCGCCGCCGATCGGGCTTTATGAGACCTGCTGGTTCATCCACGCCCATTCCTCCAGTTCGGCCCATAGGCGCCGGCGAATGCCGCGCCCACCAGTCCCGCCCTGGGCCCGAACTGCCCGGGGCGGATGTCGATTGTTCTCAGATGCGGTGGCAATTGCCGCCGCAGCGCTGGCAGGATCAGCGGCTGCAGTACATCGAGCGATGCCGCGACGCCTCCGGCAAGGATGATCGCCTGCGGCGCAAGGAGCGCAACAGCTCCCGCAAGCGCCGTGCCCAACGCCTGCATCGCCGGTGTCAGCGCCTCGATTGCTGCCGCATCGCGGCCACGCGCTGCGCGCACCAGCGTCGCGCCATCCGGCAACCCGATGGCTTCGGCTGCTGCGTCGAGTGCCCGGCCGGAGGCCTGCCGTTCCAGCCAGCCGCTCCGGTCTTCGCCCGGATCGTGCAGGTCCGCTACTGCCCAGCCGAACGAGCAGGCGGCCCCGCCATTGCCGGCGACGATCCGCCCACTCGCCAGCACCGACGAGCCGATGCCCGTGCCGATGGCGAGGAGAATCGCATCCTCGAGACCCCTCGCTGACCCGGCTGAGACCTCGGCCAGCAGTGCGAACTGCGCGTCGTTGCCGAGCCCAACCGAAACCCCTGGCAGCTCTGCCGCGAGGTCCAGCCCGTCGAGATAGCCGAGGTTGGGCACCCAGCGGCACACCGTGCCCTGGGCCAGTCCGGGTATACCGAGGCCCAGCCGCGTCGCTTTGTGGGCGCTCAACTGACCGCGCAGCAGCTGCATGAACGCCGCGAGAGTCTGCGGTGCAGGCCATTCCCCCACGGGGCGCACGGCGGCGGGATTGCCGGCTTCGGCAATCCCGGCACGGAACCGTGTTCCACCGAGATCGATGGCGAGGATCGTCTCGGTCATCGCGCCCCCGATCCGACCGGTGGCGCGAACAGCCCTGCGCCGGCATTCCAGGAGTTCGAGGTGCTCATGAACGCCTGTGCGTAGGTGGTGCCGCGGATGCAGCCGCGCAGGCGGTAAAGCGAGGCGTAGTAATCCATGTAGGGGAACGAACTCAGTCCGCGCGCCAGTTCATATTTCTCGGCCGCTTCGCGCCACGGCGCAAAGCCCTCGGTGACGTCGACCAGATGCGTCGGGACGAACCCTTCGTCATCCTCCCAGTTCTCGCCGAACAGCAGCAGGGCAGGGGAGTGCACCGGCAACGCGCGGTCTAGCGTCGGCAGCGCCGCGTAGAACACCGCGGTCTTGGTCAGCTCGGCGGCGGCCCGATGATCCTTGTGCCAGCTGCCCTGCCAGTGGGTGATCACCACTTCGGGCTTCAGCTCGCGCAGCACATCGCATACTGCCAGCGCCGTCGCATCGTCGCTGGGGAGGAACCCGTCCGGCAGATCGAGGCTCCGCCAGTTGATGCCCAGCCGCTCGGCCGCCGCCGTCGCCTCGCTCCGCTTCTGCTCGGCATATAGCGGCGGCGCGAGGCAGCGGTGCCCCTGCTCGCCCATGGTGAGGTGCAGGAAGGTCACCTCGGCGCCGCGCGCCGCGGCGACGAAGGCCAGCGGTCCGGCAATCACCTCGGCGTCGAAGGCATGGGCGCCGACGACGAGAATGCGCTTTGCCGCGTAAACCTGGGCTTCGATCATTTCACGGCTCCCGATGCTGCGGCGCCTTCGCGGATCTGGCGCGCCAACAGCAGATACATCGCCAGTACCGGGGCAAGCGAGATGCCCAGCGAAGCAAACACCATGCCCCAGTCGGTGCGGAACTGCCCGACGAAGCCGGTAATCGCCAGTGGCACCGTCTTGAGGTTGTTGTCGAAGATGAAGATCAGCGGGAAGAAGAAGTCGTTCCACACCGCGATGGTGGTGAAGATGGCGACGATCGACACCGCCGGCGCGACCACCGGCAGGATGATGCTGAACAGGATGCGCACCTCGCTCGCCCCATCCAGCCTAGCCGCCTCCTCGAGCTCCCGCGGCAGCACCCGCATGAAATTGGCGAAGATGAAGATGGCGAACGGAATGCGGATCGCCACATAGACCGCGATCAGCCCGAAATGGCTGTCGAGCAGGTCGAGTTGGCGCATCAGCGTGAACAGCTCCACCGACGCAAGCCGGATCGGCAGCATGATGCCGGCGAGGAACAGCGCCAGCATCCAGACGCCCCACTTGAGGCCGTAGCGGCTCAGCGGATAGGCGGCCATGGCGGCGACGACGATGGTGACGAGCACCGCCCCCCCGGTGACGATCAGGCTGTTGATCAGGTTGCGGCCGAGATCGGCGCGTTGCCAGGCATTGAAGAAATTGTCGAAGCTGAGGCTCTGCGGCAATCCGAGCGGATCGGCGTAGATCTGCTGCGTGGTCTTGAAGCACGACACCACCAGCGCATAGAGCGGCAGCAGCACCACGACCGTCCAGCCGAGCAGCACCAGCCAGCGTGGCAGGCGACTGAGCAAGCTCGCGGGCGTCATGGCTGCACCGTCGCGCGGTCGAAGGCCCGCAGCAGCAACAGCGTGCCGACGCTGAGCAAGAGGAACAGCATGGTGCCGAGCGCCAGCGCCAGCCCGATATCGGTGATGCCCACCGCGCCCTCGGCGCCGAACGCCAGCCGGTAGAAATAGGTGACCAGCGTATCGGTCGAAAAGTTCGGGTTACCCTGCACGCCCTGCATCACATAGACGATGTCGAACTGGTTGAAGGTGTTGATGAAGCTCAGCGTCGTCACCGACGAAATCGAGGGGACGAGCAGCGGCAGCGCCACCGTGGTCAGCATGCGGGTAGGGCCGGCGCCGTCGAGCTTGGCGGCCTCGAACACTTCGTAGGAAATCTGGCGCAGCCCGGCGGTGAAGATCAGCACCGGCAGGCCCATCCAGTTCCACGCGTCGATGGCGATCAGCACCCACAGCGCCCAGCTGGAATCGCCCAGCACCGTCAGCCGGCCCTCATGCAGGCCAAGCCCGTTGAGCATCCACTCGACGACGCCGTTCGGCGCCAGCAGCAGCCGCCACAGCGCACCGACGATCACCGGGCTCAAGACGGCAGGAAAGAAGAACACCGACTGGAAGAAGCTCGCGCCCTTCTTCGACCAGAACAGCAGATAGGCGAGGATCAGCCCGAAGCCGTTCTGGAACAGCATGATGCCGAAGAACCACGCCACATTATGCCAGAGCGCACCGAACAGCTTCTCCGAATTGGGGAAGGTGAACAGCCGCAGGTAGTTGTCGAGCCCCGAGAAATCGAGCTGACGCAGCCCGCGCCACTCGAACAGGCTGCCCCACAACGAGGTCAGCAGCGGATAGAGCACGAACAGCCCGTAGATCAGCAGCGCCGGCAGCACGAAGCCGAGCGCGGCGAGGTGCCGTGACAGCTTGGCCGGTTCGGTGCGGGTGGAGGCGTCGCTCATCGTGCGGATCCGGGGGAGGGGAGTGGCGGCCCGCTGCTACGGGCCGCCGGTTGTCGTTACGGCTTGGGCTTGAACCAGGTGCTGACCGCCGCATTGACGTCGGCGGCGAGCTTTTCGGGAGTGATGTTGCCCTCGACCATGTCGATCACTTCGGCCTGGATCACCGACGAGGCCGTCGGGGTCTGCCAGCGGTAGCCGACGAGGCTGAGATAGGGCGTGGTGTTGCCCTGCATCTCGATCATCGCCTTCAGCACAGGATCGTTCGACGTCACGTCCGGACGAGCCGCCGGCCAGCCGAGCTCATCGGCGAACAGCTGCGCGAACTCGGGCGAGGCGATGAAGTTCAGCACCTTGGTCGCCGCTTCCTTCTTCTCGCTGTCGGCCACGAGACCGTACGAGCCGTCCGAGAACGCCGCGACCAGCGGCTTGTCGGTGGCGGCATCGCCCGGGAACGGGAACACCGAGAACTTCAGGTCGGCGTTCTGCGCCTTGAAGCTGCCGTTCTCCCACGAGCCGCCGAAGAACATCGCGGCCTGGCCGTTGATGAACTGCTGCGTCGAGGTGGTGTAGTCGACCCCGGCAAAGCCATCCGAATAATAGGGCTTGAGCTCGGCAAAGCGCTTCAGCGTCGCAACGAAGCGTGGATCCTCGAACGTCGCCTTGCCCGACATCATCTCGCCGTAGAAGTCGGCGCCGTAAATGGTCGGGCCAATCATGCCGACGCCGATCTCGAGCGCCCAGGCCGACCCCTGCGCGCCGCCGGAGGCGATCGGCGTAATACCGGCTGCCTTGAGCTTCTCGCAGGCCGCGAGGAATTCGGCGTAAGTGGTCGGCACGGCAATGCCGTTCGCCTCGAACAGCGCGGTGTTGTAGAACACGCCGAGCACCGGCACCGAATAGGGCACGCCGTAGAACTTGCCGTCCACAACGCTGACCACGCCGCCCGTGGCAGTCTCGGGCATCTCGGCGATGGCGGGCACGATGTCGTTCAGCGGCTCGAGGTAACCGGCCTCGACCAAAGGCTGCAGCTCGCCATAGGCCTTGAGCTGGGCGATGTCGGGACCCTTGCCGCCGCGGAGCGCGGTGGCAAGACGGTTCTGGTAATCGGCATCAGGGGTGAACTGCAGGTCCACCTTGATATCGGGGTTGGCCGCCTCGAACGCCGCGAAAATGCGGCCCATGGCAGCCTGGTCCTCGGTGCGCCAGCTCCACAGCGTGACGGTTTCCTCGGCGGCGGCAAAAGACATGAACGGGGTGCTGGCGGCCAGCGCCAACCCCAAGGCAAAAAGTCTGCGAGACAACGGCATCTATCAAAGAGCTCCCTGGACTCATTGGGTGAGATCGGCGGAACGCAAACCGACCGGAAAAGCTAAGCAGCAATGCTGGAGCAGGTAAAGAGGTTATAACGTCATTTCGTTATATCCACATCTGCGGCTCAGCCTTTCACCCCCGAACTGACGACGGAATCGACGAAGAAGCGCTGCAGGATGACGAACAGCAGCACCGGCGGCAGCACCGCGAGGGTCGCTCCGGCCATCACCAGGCCAGTGTTCATGGCGCCGCGGTTGTAGCTCAAGAGCCGCGAGAGCGAGATGACGATCGGGTACTGATCGGCACTCCCCTGCAGCACGGTCAGCGGCCACAGGTAGCTGTTCCAGTGGTAGACGAAGGCGAATAGCACCAGCGCCGCGATGGCCGGCATCACCGCTGGCGCGACGATCTGGAACAGCACCCGCAATTCAGAGGCGCCATCCACCCGCGCCGCCTCGATCAGCTCGTCCGGCACGCCCTTGATGAATTGCCGCATCAGGAAAATTCCGAATGCATTGGCGAGGTTGGGGACGATCACCCCGGCAAGGCTGGCGTTGAGCCCGAGATAGCCGGTGATCCGGTAGAGCGGGATCAGGGTGACGATCGGCGGCAGGAACATCGTCGCGATCAAGAGCGCAAACAGCGCTTCCTTGTAGCGGAACTCATACTTGGCGAAGGCGTAGCCGGCCATCAGGCTGGTGACGATGATGGCGACAGTTGTCACCACCGCGATCGCCGCCGAGTTGAGGAACGAGCGTCCGAGGCTCACCACCTCGGCCACCTGGGTATAGGCATCGAAGCTCGGCACCGCCGGCAGCCACACCGGCGGCACCTGCATGGTCTCCTGCGGCGTCTTCAAACTGGTGAGGATCATCCAGGCCAGCGGAAACGCCGCGATTACCGCGACGACGATGATCGCCAGCACCAGCAAGGCACTGGCCGGGGTTGCCTTGAAGCGCGGGCCCTCGAGCGGGCGGCGGTCTGCGACAGCGGTACTCATTTCGATTTTGCCTCCCGCGAACGGGCGAAGGCGAACAGCAGTGCGATCGCGACGATCAGCGCCAGCATCAGCGTCACCGCCATGGCCGAGCCGAGCCCGCCCTGGGCGCGTTCGATGCCGACGCGACGGATGTGATAGGTGAGGACGTTGGTGGCATTCACCGGCCCGCCTTGGGTGATCAGCGCCACCGGCTCGAACACCTGCACGGCATTGATGATGGCAATCACCGACGAGAACAGCAGCGTGTTGCCGAGGAGGGGCAGGGTGATCGAGAAGAACCGCTGGATCGGGTTGGCGCCGTCGATCTTGGCCGCCTCGTAGAGCGAATCCGGGATCTGCGTCAGCCCAGCCACGGCCAGCACGGTGAAATAGCCGACCTGCTGCCAGACATTGAGAATGACGATCGAGAACAGGGCCGTCTGCGGCGCGCTCAGCCAGGTCTGCGGCGGGATGCCGACCCAGCCGAGGATCTGGTTCAGCGGCCCCTCGGTGGGCGAATAGAGCTTTGAGAACACCAGCGCCACCGCGATCATCGGCACCATGTAAGTGGAGAACAGCACGGTGCGCAGGAACACCCCGCCTGGCGCGATCTTCTGGTGCACCAGCAGCCCCAGCAGCACCGACAGCGGCAGGATGATCGCCACCGACCCCACGGTGTAGAGCGCCGTGTTGAGCAGCGCCGCCTTGAAGTCTCGACCCACCGAGTTGTTGGCGAATATGTCGATGAAGTTCTGGATACCGACAAAGCTCGCCGTCTCGAACCCGGTCTGCGTCGACCAGTTCTGAAAGCTGAGCCAGATCGTCAGCAGCATCGGAATGATGATGAAAACCGCCAGCAGCCCGGTCGCGGGCGCCAGCATGAAGACCGCTGATCGGTGCTGGGTATTGGTCATGAATTCGCTGGTCACATGAGTCGGCGCGTGGGGCTCACCCCCACCCTCATTCCCTCCCCACAAGGGGGAGGGCGAGAGCTGCGCCGTCGATTCTATCGTCTCCCTCCCCCGGGGCGCTACTGCGTCCCTTGTGGGGAGGGATCAAGGGTGGGGGTGGCCACACGCACTAGGGCTTGAGGCCGCCCTTATTTACTTCGCGTTACGCTCGAGGATCTCGGTCGCGTCGGCCTGTGCCGTTGCCTGCGCATCGGCCGCCGAGAGCTGGCCGAACTGGATGGCTTCCAGTGTCTTCTGCAGCGATTCCGAGAATTCCTGGCCGCCCAGTACCACCGGGAAGCCCTTGGCGTTGGCCAGCGTCTCGGTGTAGCCCTTGAGGAAGGCGTCGCCGGCCAGCTTGTCGGCGAATGCCGTGCCGTCCGAGGTGCGCGACGGCAGGATGCCCATCGACATCAGGATATCGCCCATCGCCGAGGCCCCGTTCGGGCCGGATTCAGGCCCGTTGAGCCAGTTGAGGAAATCCCACGCGGCTGCCTGTTCCTCGGCCGATGCCTTGGCGTTGACCACGGTCATCCACGAATACGAGATCGAGCGCGCCGCATCGCCCGACGGTCCGACCGGGATCGGAGCAGTGGCGATATCGGCGAAGTTGTCGCCCATGCCGGCCTTCAGCGCCGATTCCCACCAGTTCGCCATGATGATCATGCCGGTCTTGCCGGAAACGAAACTGTCGAGGAACGGCCCGGTGGTGTTGGCGTCGGCGGTGGCCATCGCCGGATCGGAATAGCCCGACTTGATCAGCTTCTCGTAGAGCTCGAAGGTCTGCTTGGCCGCTTCGCTGTCGAGCGTCGGCTTGCCGTCGACCACCAGGTCGCCGCCGTTCGAAACCAGGAGCGACGAGAACGGGTGCAACACGCCCGCCGCCCACGAGTTGATCAGCCCGAAGCCCTGCTGGCCCTTGGATTTGTCGGTCAGCTTCTCGGCCGCCGCGAGGAATTCGTCCCAGGTCTTCGGTGCTTCGGTGATGCCGGCTTCGGCGAACAGCTTCTTGTTGTAGTTGAGCGCGTAGACGTCGATCTCGTTCGGGATGCCGTAGAGCACGCCGCCGATCGAGGCCGCGCCGATCACCCCGGCCGGCCAGTTGGCCTTGGTGTTGGCCGCAATGGCATCGGGAACCGCTGCCACCAGCTGGTCCTTGGCGAGGTCCGGCAGCCAGGCGTCATAGATGCCGGCAATGGTCGCCCCGCCGGCGCCACCACCCGAAGTGCGAAGCGTCGTCAACAGGTCGCCGAACGGTACGGCGCGGACGGTGATCTTGGTATCGGGGTGCGCCTGAGTATAGGTCGCGGCCGCCGCCTCCAGCTTGGCCACCGTATCCGGGGCCCAGTGGGTGAGGAACGACACATCCGCGGCCTGGACCAGTGCGGTGCTCGAAAGCAGGACCGCGACCGCCCCCGCGGTGCGCGTGAAAGCCTGGAACAGCTGCATGTTTGAATTCTCCCTGTGCTGCCAGTGAGCGCTATGCTCGCCTGACGTCATAGAGTTATGACGTTATAACGACATTGGTCAAGAGGGATGCCAAGCCTATGGATGCGTTTGGCTCAGCGCTGACGTCAGAGCAATTGCCGGAACGAGGGTGCTCACCCGGCACCGCGCCAATTACACGCTAATCGTCCAGAGGCTTACAGGGTTTCGGCAACCAGCACCTGCCATGCTGACCCGATCCGGACGCCTCACGCACCCAGCGCTTTCCCGGAGCGCCACGCGTGAGGAGACGTCACATGCTGAAGTCCGCCTGCATCCTGATCCTTGTCGCCGGCCTGTCGCTCGCCACCCCGGCGGCTGCCCAGTACTGGAACAACGACTACAACTACGGCTGGCCCGCCAACCCCAACAACCCGAACTTCGATCCGGCGGCTGCCGCGATCAACGCGCTGAATGTCTCGTTCCCGCGCAACCGCGCCTATTCCACCCCGATCGATTTCAGGCTGATTGACGCAATGGAGCGCGGCGACGTCAGGGCCTACTCCACCCACCGCACCCGCTGCGCCGCCCGCTACGTCACCTACAGCGCTTCTACCGACATGTTCATCAGCAACAGCGGCAGGCCAAAGCGCTGCAGGCTGTAGAGCAAGCGGCAATCAATGCCGGTACTGTCAGAAAGAGAGGGCTGGCTGGGGAACCTGGACCCTCCCATTGGTTCGATACATATAGCGATTTCAATTAGTTAGCAAGATCGAAGACGAAAAATGTGGACCATAGTGGATCAGGTCTCTGGATCACTTTGCTGGCGTTTTCGCTCGCTGCCTTGCCCACCTAGAACGGACACCCTGCATCGAAGGCTGCGCCATCATCCGCTGCATCAGTCCGATTTCTTTGCCGTTCTTGAACTCGCGCACGACCGAGTAGACTGGCCGTCCTTTTCGCAAGTCAAAGGACGCGAAGTCCGAAGGCACCGGTCGCTTATCGAGCTTTAGATAAAACACCAATCGGCCCGCGTAGATCACAGCCGCATTCACGCCTGAAAAGCGAGTGAGATGCGGGTTCAGGAATGGAACTTCGTTACTTTCAAACTCTGCTATCCAGCCGGCGACCGGCGGCTCCGCGCTCTTGGCAGTAAGCCAATCGTGAAGCTTGTCCGTGTAAGGCCCGAGCTTCATTGTCTTGAACATGTCATGACTACTCACGGCCGCTCGCCACGCCACCGAGGCAGCGAACTTCAAGACCGTCTCCGGCTCGGCGTCGACATACTCTCTGCTCATGCCGAAATGTCCGGTATTGTGCCTGCCTCTCAGGACATGCTCGACGACGTGCTGATCCAACTGCCCAAGCTTGCCGTCGCACTCAGCGCACAGGATGCGCTGATCGTAGACACCTATCGGAGTTCTGCGGGGATAGCCGCCCTCAAAGCCGGGCACGATGACTGCCTCACCCACCGGGCTTCTCGGCGGATAGAATGCGCGGGGAATGACATGCGCATCAATTAGCGGTCGGTCCCGGCCGCACAGCTTGCAAATCGGCACGTCCACATCCTCGGTAGTCATATGATTATGCGGCGAGTTCTTCTTTGCCGTGAAAGCCAAACACTCCACCGTCGCGATCTCATCGAACATCAAAGATGCTCAAGCTCGGAACGGCCGGCTCAACTCCTCCAAAAGGCTTCGCGGCGTCCGCGTGAACTGTTTGGCAAGATCGTCTGCGGTGATTCGGCCAAAGGGAAGTCCTGTTGTGGCACGAAGCTGTCGGACACCTCCCCGCATCCCCTCTAGCTGCTCGTGGCCGACTAATTCTTCAACTAGGTCGAAGGCAGTGAGGTATTTTTCGTTCGACAGAGTTCGGAAGTCAAAATCCGGGAACTCGTCCTGAAAATACCGCCTTGCTAGATATATCTTCGAGTGCTCCGCGAGGCCTTCCTCAAGGACAGTCGCTTGAGGAGGGAGGCCATTCGGATTCAGGCAATGCACTAACTCGTGCGACAGATTGGCCAAGCGCGCTAGCGGCAATTCGGCCTGATGCATCGGGATGCAGATTGCTACCAGAAAGCGGTTGGTTGCCGATAAATAGACCGTGTGCGGGTAGCGTCGTTCCCCGAAGTAGACGCCCTCGATTTCGACCTCCGGATCGAATTCGCCGAATAGGCCACTTACGAGCCCTCTCACGGCTTCGACCTCAGAACCGTCCATTCGGTTAAGTTCGTCCAAATTGATGCGATCTTCCAAGTGAGGCTCCCTGGGACATGAAGCTAGTCGAACCAGTGACTAGGATAGACCGCCGGGTATCCCAGTCCTCTATGGATATGGTTGAGAAACGACCACCGGAGAAAAGAGCGGTTCTTGTGGAGGCTTATCCGGCGCAAGCTGAGCCAAATGAGAGGAGCGGGTGCGATTAGCGAGACGATAGAAATGATGGCCACCCAATGACCGAAGAAGGCCTCACCCGGTCGCGCAAAGAAGTTTGCGATGTGGATGATTTGGAGGGCGTAGAGGGCCAGATAGATCAGCATCACCGGCAGGAAAACCACCAAGAGGGATAGGCCAATGCCGACGATATAGGACTGGTGCGGGACTAGCGCCCTGAACCTAGCGTGGAAAATATGGCCCCAGACTCCGTTGGCGTTGTGCGGAGTGGACATCACCGTGACGTTTGGAAACCGGCGAGAGAAGTGCCGGGCAGCAACTGCTTGGAAGTCCTGCAAGAGGAAGGCGCCGAGCAGCTCCATAATGCTCATCATGGTCAGTAAGCTTAGCAACAAGACTACATAGATTTTTGGGACGGTGATGTCGATGAAGGACGTCTTTACCGTCAACGTCGTGTCGATGCCGGAAACGGATAGCGCTACGAAGATCACGATACAGAGATTGAATGCCTTGCTGAATTGCTTCAGCCGCTCATGACGCTGATCCGTAAGCAGCTTGAATACCTCATAGTGACTCACACCTTCGGGCAGACGGCGGAAATGATCATGGAAGTCGTGCACTGCGAGCCCAAACGGGCTCACCTTGGCTCGCACCCTTGTTTTCATCGATCCCTACCTCAATCCGCTCAAACCACAACAATAGCCATCGACCGATTCTATCGAAGAGTCAGTGGTGCGGTAAAATAATACCGCAAAGAGATTCACATTTCGTTCTCGTAAGTGTGTGCCTCGATCTGTGCCCGCATCAACCGGAAGCACAGCTCGCGATACTGAGCGCTGCCGCACGTCACCAGCAGCTTCTTTTGATCGATGTAGGCATCGGCCGCCCAATGGATCAGAACCGTCTCGCCGCGCCCAAGGTGATCGCGCAGCGCCCGGATGTGATATTGGCGAAAGTCGCCCACGCTCGACCGATCGGCCCCTGCTATCGCCCGATCCAGTTCGTCTAGCCGAAGCTCGGCGGCGTAGTGCTCCCAAGTGGCATTCGCGAAGTCGGCTTCGGTGATGTCACGGCGACGGCGAAGATCGTCAATTGATGCTGCCATTCGGAAAGCACGGCGAGCTTCCTTGCGGTGGCCGTGCGCACATCGCTGGTGTTGAGCGAACGGATTAGCTCCCGCTTGCCCATCAGGTGCTGCAATTCGACGGGGACGATCTGCCGGGCGTAGTAGGTTGCGCCACGCCGCATGAGGTTAGAGCCGGTTCGCATGGCCAAAATCTCCTTCCCCAGAGATTATAGACAGCGACCCGTTGGGACCGTCGCGAGCGCACGAAAAAAGCGCCGAGATGGATCACCTAAATCGATCAGTCACGCCGCCGAAAACCCTTGGAAACCAAGGAGTTATTGGCAAATCAATGACTTAGGAGGGGCTGGCTGGGGAACCTGGATTCGAACCAAGATTGACGGAGTCAGAGTCCGTAGTTCTACCATTGAACTATTCCCCAAGCGCTGAGCCTGGATGCCGTCGGCGTGGCCGTCAGCATTTGGTGCGCGCCTTCTAGCGGCAATCGATCGTCTGATCAACACCCCTTTTGCGGCATTCTTCAGCCTTTGTGATCGGTGGGGTGCCGTTCAAGTTTGCGGCAGATTCAGGGCGTTGCGTTGGTCACAATCATCCACTACCCTCATCGGCGACACTGAAATATGCCCGTGTCGGGCGCCCACGGCTTCGGCCGGCAGGCGGCGACCGCGCGGGGAAATGGAGCAAGGTTGACCGATCAAGATCGGTCCGCCGCCGTAGCCGGGACCGAGAGCCTGGAGCGGCACCGTGACGGGCAGGGCCGTAGCCCAGCCCAGACCACCGCGAATCCTGGGGGGCAACCCGGATCTGGCGGAGCGGAGCGGCGGACGCACCCCGCAGGGAATCCCTCTTCGCGCCGGTCGCGAGGGCCGCTCTATGCGGCGCTCGACCTCGGCACCAACAATTGCCGGCTGCTGATCGCCCGTCCGCACGAGAACAGTTTTCGCGTGCTCGATGGCTTCACCCGTATCGTGCGCCTCGGCGAGGGACTCTCGACCACCGGAAGGCTGTCCGATGCTGCGATGGAGCGGACCATGGAGGCGTTGCGCCTCTGCCGCAACAAGCTGCGTGAGCATGAGCCGACCCGCATGCGGCTGATCGCCACCGAGGCCTGCCGCTCGGCTTCCAACGGCGCCGAGTTCATCGCCCGGGTGGAACGCGAGCTGGGCCTCGTGCTCGAGATCGTCGACCGGCAGACCGAGGCGTCGCTCGCCGTCACCGGCTGCGCCGACCTGATCGAGGAAGCATCGTCGGGCGCCCTGATGTTCGATATCGGCGGTGGCTCGTCGGAGCTCGCCTGGCTCGATTTCCGCGGCGGCCGGCCGCGCCGCCAGGGTCGGATGTCGTCATCGATCCGCTCCTGGCAGTCGCTGCCGGTCGGCGTCGTCTCCATTGCCGAGAAGTTTGGCGGGGTGAACGTCACGCCCGAGACCTTCGAGGATATGGTGGCATTCGTCGCCGGCCAGCTTCGCCAGTTCCGCGGCCGCGAAAAGCTGCGCCAGATGATCGCCGAGCATCCCGTGCACCTGATCGGCACCTCCGGTACAGTCACTACCCTGGCTGGCCTGCATCTCGGCCTCGAGCGCTATGAGCGCCAGAAGGTCGACGGCCTGTGGATGAGCCGCGCCGATGTCGATGCCACCATGACGGCGCTGCTCGGCATGAGCTTTGATCGCCGTGTCGCCCATCCCTGCATCGGCAAGGACCGCGCCGATCTGGTCCTGCCCGGCTGTGCCATCTTCGAGGCGATCCGCCGCGAATGGCCCACCGAGCGGGTGCGCGTCGCCGATCGTGGCCTGCGCGAGGGCATTCTCATTTCACTGATCGACGCCGACCGAGCCGGTCGCGCCAGCAACCGCAGGAGCCGCTGATGCCGAAGGGAACCGGGCAGGGGACTGGCCGCAAGTCGGCGACAGGTCTCAAGGTTCACGTAAAGTCCGCCAAGGGCCGGAAGATCGGCTCGACCCTGTGGTTGCAGCGCCAGCTCAACGATCCCTATGTCGCCAGGGCCCGGACCGAGGGGCTGCGCTCGCGTGCTGCCTACAAGATCAAGGAACTCGACGAGCGCTACCACCTGTTCAAGAAGGGCATGCGCGTTGTCGATCTTGGCGCGGCCCCCGGCGGCTGGTCGCTGGTGGCGGCGCCCATCGTCGGCACGACAGCGGAAAAGCCGCTGATCGTGGGTATCGACTATCTCGAGATGGATGCGATCGAGGGCGTCATTCTGCTGCAGAAGGATTTCAACGATGACGACGCTCCTGCGGCGCTGATCGCAGCGCTGGGGGGACACAAGGCCGATATCGTGATGTCGGACATGGCGGCGCCGACCACCGGGCACCGCGCCACCGACCATATCCGGATCATGCAACTGGTCGAACTCGCTGCCGATTTCGCCGTCAAGGTGCTGGCGCCAGGTGGGACCTTTGTCGCAAAGGTGTTCCAGGGCGGCACCGAACATGAGTTGCTGCACCTGTTGAAGCAGCACTTCACCACCACCATCCACGCCAAGCCCAAGGCGAGCCGCGCCGATTCCGCCGAGACCTACCTGCTGGCGCGGGGTTTCAAGGGCAACGCCCCGGACTAGTCGACACGTGAAGGTCGCAATCCGTCCGAAAACCTCGCCGTACAATCGCTATGTGGAGCTCTTCGCCTCCGTGTTCGAAAAGGCTGGCTGGGAAGTTACGACGCTGACCTGGCGGATCGCACCGGTGCTGCGCGGCGGCCTCATGATCCTCCATTGGCCCGACACCTTCTACGCCTCGTCCGACACTCGGTCCCGCCTGCTCCATTGGTCGCGCGTCGTGCTGATGGCGGTGTCGCGGCGGCTATACGGGGTGCGTTGGGTCTGGGTTGTTCACAACCTCGTCCCGCACGACCATGCAGAGGGCGATCCGCGCCTGTGGCGCAGCTTCACCAGCCAGCTCGACGGACTGGTCTTTCTCTCGTGCGCATCCCGCAAGGCCTTCGTGTCGGATCACCCCGACCGCGTCGCCATCCCTCACCTGATCACCCGACACGGCGAGTACCGCACCGGAGCTCTCACGCCGCCCTCGCCCTGGCGGCACCCGAACGGGCCGATCCGATTGCAGTTTGTCGGCCAGCTCAGGCCCTACAAGAATCTCGAGCAACTGGTCGACGCCGCCCGCAATCTCGATGCCGACACCCAACTCGGTGTGATGGGCTTTGGCTCGGAGGACGTCGGGGCGGAACTGCGCCGGCGGTCCGCCGGAGCTGTTGCGCTTCAATTCGATCTCCGGTCCGCTCCTCTCGACGAAGCCGAGCTCGAGCGAGTGGTCGACGCCAGCGATGCAATCATCCTGCCGTATCGTCGGATACTGAACAGCGGCTCGGCGATCTTTGCGCTCTCACGGAACCGGGCGGTCATTGCGCCCGCACTCGGGGGGCTCGCCGAGTTGCGAGACACGGTAGGGGATCAGTGGGTCTATCTGTACGAAGGCGAGCTGACGAGCGAGGTCTTGCGTAGCGCCGCCGCCTGGGTTCGAACCGCCAGCCGTCCGCGCGTATGTCGCCTCGATGCGTACGATTGGGCGGTGGTCGGCGAGGAAGTGCTCCGTTTTGCCGAGGGCGTGATGGCCAACGCGGCCGGTTGATCATTCGGCCGGCGCGCCGCTTTCGGCCCGGTGGCTGTGCATGTTTGCGGTCCTGGGTACGCGCAGGAAGATCAGCGCCGAAATCAGTGTCACCGTCGCCATCACCCAGAAGGCGATGTGGAAATCGCTGAGCAGCGGGGCACCGCCATGCAGCAGGTGCACGCCCTCGAATATGCCACCGCCGATGGCGACGCCGAAGGCAAGCGACAGCTGCACGCTAACCTGGCTCAGCACATTGGCCTGCCCTGCATCCTTGTCGGCGACGTCGGCGAAGATGAAGGCATTGGTGGTGGTCCAGAACAGGGATTGGAAGAACCCGGTGAGCACCAGCAGCGCCAGCATCAGCGGCGTCGGCGTGTCGGGCGTGTAAAGCCCCATGGCCAGCACGCCGCCGGCGGTGATGGTGCAGGCGATCACCAGCGCCTTGCGAAAGCCGAGCCGCGCGATGAAGCGCTCGGCCAGGAACTTCATGGTGAAGGCCCCGACCGCCGAGGCGAAGGTCACCATGCCGCTCTCGAACGGGTTCAGACCAAACGCCAGCTGCAGCATCAGCGGGAACAGGAACGGCATCGCGCCGGTGCCCAGCCGGAAAATGGTGCCGCCGATCATGGTCAGCCGGAACAGCGGCTGGCGGAAGATCCTGAGGTCGAGCAACGGGTATTCGGTGCGGCGGAAATGGAACCAGTAGGCGACCGCGGCCACCACGCCGAGGAACAGCGAGCCATAGCCGAAGCTCGCCGGCAGGGCCGGCAGCGTCAGCACCGAGATGCCGAAAACGAGGCCGGCAAAGCAGATCCCGGCAAGCAGGAAACCGGTGAAGTCCATCTTCCGCGGCTCGTTCCGATGCCAGTCGGGCAGGTACTTGTTGACGAGGATGATGCCGAGGATGCCGATCGGCACATTGATCAGGAAGATCCAGTGCCAGCTGGCAAAGGTGGTGATGAAGCCACCGATCGGCGGGCCGACGATCGGGCCGACCAGCCCCGGGATCGACAGCCACGCCATCGCGTCGACCAGTTGCTGCCGTGGCGTCACCCGCACCAGCACCAGCCGCGCCACCGGCGTCATCATCGCCCCGCCCATGCCCTGCAGGAACCGCGACAACACGAATGTCAGCAGCGAATCCGAGATGGCGCAGCACACCGAGCCGAGCATGAACACCACGATCGCCCAGGCGAACACCCGCTTGGCGCCGTACTTGTCAGCCATCCAGCTGGAGATCGGAATGAAGATCGCCAGCGCCACCATGTAGGTGGTGAGCGCCAGTTTCAGGGCGATCGGCTCGGTCTGGATGTCGTGGGCGATCGCCGCCAGCGAGGTCGCGATCACTGTCGAGTCCATATTCTCCATGAACAGCGCCACAGCGAGGATCAGCGGGGTCAGGCGGAGCGCGGACATATCGAACCTAACTAGAGTGTCGCCGGAACCGGCTTGGCGATGGGCTTGATCTTGTGGCCCGATACGTCGCTACCGGCATCGGGTGGCAGTCGCATGAACGGGATGGCGCTGCAGATGGCGACCGCCGCGACGACGAACCAGGCGATATGGAAATCGGCCAGCACCAGTTCGCCGCCATGCATGTTGGAGGCGATCTCAAGTGCGCCGCCCGCCACCGCGACGCCGGCAGCGACGCTGAGCTGCTGGCTCACCGCGTTGATCGCCGTCGCCTGGCTGGCGTGCGCTTCGTCGACATCGGCGAACACCAGGGCGTTGACGCCGGTGAAGAAGAACGAGCGGGTCAGGCCGCCGAACAGCAGCGCACCCATCAGCACCCAATGCGGGACAGCCGGGGTGAAAAAGCCATTGATCGCGAGGAAGGTGCAGCCGAGCACCGCCGTGACCATCAGCGTCCGCGGGAAGCCGAAGGTGGCATAGAGCCGTTCGGCGCCGAACTTCGAGAGGATCGCGCCGATCGCGGCGATGAAGGTCGTGAGGCCGGATTCGAACGGCGTCAGCCCGAAGGTGAGCTGCAGCATCAGCGGCATCAGGAACGGGAAGGCGCCGATGCCGATGCGGAACAGCGAGCCGCCGATGATGGCATTGCGAAACAGCGGCAACCGGAACATCTTTGGGTCGAGGATCGGGAACGCCGTGCGTTTTGCGTGCCTGAGGTAGAGCAGCCCGGCGATCACTCCGACGACGATCGAGCCATAGCCGGCGACGGTCGGGATGGCGGGGAGGCTGATCACCGAAAAGCCGAACATGATGCCGGCAAAGGTGACGGCCGAGAGGATCAGCCCGGGCACATCCACCGGCCGCTCGTTCCGGCCATCGGCGGCGTTGAGGTATTTGGTGACGAGGATCAGCCCGATGATGCCGATCGGGATGTTGATCCAGAAGATCCAGTGCCAGCTGAGATAGGTGGTGAGGAAACCGCCGAGCGGCGGCCCGGTGATCGGGCCGATCAGCGCCGGGATGGTGAGCCAGGCCATGGCCGACACCAGTTCGTTGCGCGGTGTCGAGCGCACCAGTACCAGCCGCGCCACCGGCGTCATCATCGAGCCACCGATGCCCTGGAGGAACCGGGACAACACGAAGGTCAGCAGCGAATCCGAGAAGGCGCAGCAGATCGAGCCGGCCATGAACACCACGATGGCGACGCGGAAGATATTCTTGGCGCCGAACCGATCGGCCATCCAGCCCGACAGCGGAATGAAGATGGCGAGCGCCACGAAATAGGCGGTCAGCGCCAGCTTCAGCGAAATCGGTTCGGCCCCGATATCTGCGGCGATCGCCGGCAGCGAGGTCGCAATGACGGTCGAGTCCATGTTTTCCATGAACAGCGCGACCGCAAGGACGAGGGGGATGATGCGCACGGATGGAGCCTCGAGCGAGGCACTGTTAGGATTGAAACTATCGGCGTGAGCTTTACGGTGCGTGGGGCTGCAACGCAACACGTAGCTCTGTCATTAATCGCTCGGGTGCTCAGCGATTGACCCTGCAAGCCCACACGTGGCTTATTGTGGTCACATTTTGTTCGGGTTGAATCATGAAGAGCTTTTCGTCGTCGAGCTTCGCCAGCAATCATGCCGAGGCGCTCGACCTTGCCTTTGCAGCAGTCCAGAAGAACCCACAGGCGCTGTTCACCAATTTCCAGTGGTTCCTGTACGCCGGCAAGGACACGATCTTCTTCACCGCCTTCTCCAAGGAGAAGTTCGACAAAGCAAAGCTCAAGGAGCTGGTGGCGCAGGTCGTGGCGCTGGCGCCGCAACTGACGCATGGCTTCGTCGGCGCGCGTCCGGGCCACCCGTTCACCGAGAGCCAGCTCGATGCCATCACTTCGGTGGAGCTGGTCGACAGCTTTGACGGCTACCCGGACAAGTGGTTGTCGAAGAGTGCCGATATTTTCGATCACCCCGACCTGCCGCTGTTCCGCTTCATGGCGGCGACGCTCAAGGACGGGCCCGATGCCGAGGGCCGTATCTCGGTGATCCAGGTCCGCGCCGCGCATTGCGTGCTCGAAGGTTCGGATTCGGCGCTGCTGTCGCGCTCGCAGACAGCCGGGCACGGCATCCAGTCCAACAAGGACAACAAGGTCAGCCTCGGCGACCGCATCAAGGGTGCGCTGCAGGCCGGTATCGGCGTCTCGCTGCACCTGTTCTTTGCCCACATCATGTCGCCGCCCGACAAGCCGTTCGGCTTCAAGACGCTGCCGCTGCGCCGCGACCGGCTGCGCCGCCTCGCCAACCGGCTCGGCGTGCGGCAGCGCTCGCTCTACTTCGCCATCGTCACGCACGCGCTGCATTCCGATACCGATCGCCGCCTCAACGAGGCGGTGATCGCGGCCGCCTACACCATGCTCGATACCCGTCGCACCGATGCCGACGACGATTTCTTCCGCGTCCGCGCGCTGCAGGCGAAGTTCCCCTACAAGGAGGATTTCGTCGAGTATGTGCGCTCGGTCGATGAGGTCGTCAGCCAGATCGAGAACAAGGACATCACCTCGTTCCAGACCCAGATCCTGGCCCTCTTCGCCATGCATCGGAAGCTCCACAGCTGGTTTCCGTTCCTCTACGGGCCGCGTTTCTGGCGCTTTTCGGGCCGCGTGGACACCGTGCTGACCCTGGTGCCGCCGCACCGGACGCTCGGTCCGGTCACCCAGTGGATGATGGAGCCGATTTATTGCGGCGCCTACCATCCCGCTTCCAACATCGCCACCTTCTGCCCCGGCCGCGAGTTCATGACGGTGAACTTCGTCATGGAGCAACGCCACATCGACGCGGTCGAGCGGATCGAACCGCTGATCGCGCGGATCGAAGCGCTGGATTTGCCGGAGCCGGTGAAGGGTGCGGTGGTGGAGGCCTGACCTGACTGCTGCGGGGCCCTGTTGCCACCACCAGCCATCGGTATTGGGCACTCGCCTGACCACCATCACCGGCCGTCATCACGCCCGTGTAGATCGTGCCGCGTTTGCCGCTCGCCATCATGTAGACGAAGAATTGCTTGTCCACCTGCGCCCCCAACCATGGGATCAACGCAGGTGGATGCTGTCAACGCCCTCCCTCAGGCCACCTGCCTCCCATACTTGCTCGCCACCTCCTCAGCCAACCGTCCGCCGATCTCGGCCAGATGGTCGAACGATTGCTCGAAACTGCCGACGCCGGCGGTGGCCGAGCGGAGCTCGATGATCAGGTCCTGCATCTCGGAGGCGGGAACATAGGCGTGGATGTCGTCCCAGCCATCCCAGCCGTCGCGGGTGTCGGAGCCGACGATCTGGCCGCGGCGGCGGGGGAGGATGGCGTTGATGCGGGCTGTGGCCTCGGTGGGGCAGTGCACCGTCACCTCCATCACCGGCTCGAGCAGAACCGGCTCGCATTGCGGCATGCCTTCGCGCATTCCTATCTGCGCTGCCTGGCGGAACGCCATGTCGGAGCTGTCGACCGTGTGGTACGAGCCGTCGGTCAACGTCACCGCTACGTCGACCACCGGAAAGCCCAGCGGACCGCCCATGCCGAAGTACTCGCGGACCCCGGCTTCCACCGAGCTGATGTACTGCCGCGGCACCACGCCGCCGGTGATCTTCTCGTCGAAGCCCAGTCCGCCGCCGCGCGGCAATGGCTTGATGGTCAGCACCACGTCGCCGAACTGGCCATGCCCACCCGACTGCTTCTTGTGCCGGCCGCGCACATTGGCCGACTTCTTGATCGTCTCGCGGTAAGCGATGCGCGGAACCGAAGTGGTGACCGGCACGCCGTAGCGCCCGGTGATGCGCTCGATGACGACACGCAGGTGCATCTCGCCATGCCCCTCGAGCACGGTTTCGCCGGTCTCGGGCACATGGGTCAGGTGCAGCGACGGATCCTCCTCGAGAATCCGCTGCAGCGCCGTCGACAGCCGCACGTCATCCTTGCGCTCCCGTGGCGAGACGGCGATCGCCATCATCGGCATGCTCTCGGGCGGCGGCATCAGGTCGGGGACCATGCGGCCGGCCGACAGCGTATCGCCGGTGCGGGCTGCTTCGACCTTGCCGAGCGCCACGGTCTCGCCTTCCTGCGCCGTGTCGCGTTTCTGCGTCTCCTGGCCCATCACCCGGAACACGCCTGACACCTTGCTCTCCCGGCCGTCGGCGGAGCGGAGGGTCGCGCCGTCGGCGACGCTGCCGCTCAGGACCCGGGCCACGCACATCTTGCCGCTGCGCGCGGTCTGCATGGTCTTCATGACCTGCACCACGGCGCCCGGTCCATCGGTTAGTCCGAGGCGGGCGCGGGTCGCCCTGACCGCAGGCGCCTCATGGCGGATCGCCTTCAGCAACCGGGTGATGCCGTTGCCATGCTCGGCCGAGCCGATAAACACCGGACAGATCTTGCCGGCCCGCATCTCCTCGACCAGGTCTTTGAAGATCAGGTCCTTCTCGGGTTGCACGTCCTCGAGCAGTTGCTCCATCAGCACGTCGTCGAAATCGGCGATCTGTTCGAGCATGGCGGTACGTGCCGCCACCTCATCGGCCTTCTCGCCAGCCGGCAAGGCGACGATCTCGCTCTCCCTGGCCTCGTGGTAGACATGCGCCCGCTCGAGCGCCAGGTCGATGCAGCCGGTCACCACGCCACCCTTGGTCATCGGCAATTGCCGGAGCACCAGCGGCACCCGGCTCGCTGGCTGCAGCATCGTGAGGATGTCGCGCACCTGGCCCGAGAGCTTGTCGATCTTGTTGAGGAAGATGAGGTGCGGGAGCTTCCGCGCTTCGAGATCTCGGAGGATCAGCTGCAGCGCCGCAACCTTCTTGGGGTCGGCCTCCGCCACCACCACCGCCATGTCGCAGCCGGCAAGGACTGCCAGGGATTCATATTGGAACTCGACCGAACCGGGACAGTCGATAAAGCTGTAGCGGTCGCCCATGAACTCGGTCTCGGCGACGTTGACCTCGACGCTCATGCCGTTGGAGCGGGCTTCCGGCGAGGCATCGCCCACCATATTGCCGTCCCTGGCGTGACCTTGTCGGGTAATGGCCCCAGTGCGCATGAGGATTGCTTCGAGCAGCGAAGTCTTGCCGCTCGCGAACGGCCCCACCAGCGCGATGCACCGGGGCCCGGCTTGTCTGCCGTTGTCGTTTGCCATCTACTCCTCCTCGTTCGTGATTTGTTCCTCTGGTGACGTCCTCCCCGGTGCGACTTCCTTCGCACCGTGAGGCGCGTCCGCCTTTCGAGCTTATGACTTTTCTGCTGCCCTGTCCTCAGCGCCTTGCAGCCATGTGGAAAGCGCCTTCCCAAACCCGGGGGGCGGTGGTAATCACCCTCGCCAACCCGTGAGCCGGCGACGAGTCGTACCCGCCCACGGGCTTCCGTTTTTCTGATGCTCAGAAGGGAAGGGCCCGACCCTTGGCGAAGATCATTACTTCCATCACCGGCGATAGCGCACTGACGTTCGACGACGTGCTGCTGCAGCCTGCGCGCTCCGATGTGCTGCCGACTGATGTCGACATCCGCACCCGGGTGACCAAGGACATTTCCCTCAACATCCCGATCCTGTCGTCCGCCATGGACACGGTGACCGAGAGCCGCATGGCCATCGCCATGGCCCAGGCCGGCGGCATGGGCGTGATCCACAAGAACCTCGATATTCTGGTGCAGGCCGAGCATGTCCGCGCCGTAAAGAGCTTTGAGAGCGGCATGGTGGTGAACCCGATCACCATCGGCCCGGACGCCACGCTCGCCGATGCGCTGGCGCTGATGGAGGCCAACCACATCTCCGGCATCCCCGTGGTGGAGAATGGCGGGCAGGGCGGCCGCAAGATCGGCAGGCTGGTTGGCATCCTCACCAACCGCGACGTGCGCTTTGCGTCGAACCCGCGCCAGCGCATCGCCGAGCTGATGACGCACGAGAACCTAGTGACCGTTCGCGACGGCGTCAGCAAGGATGAGGCCAAGCGCCTGCTGCACGCTCACCGTATCGAAAAGCTGCTGGTCACCGACGACGATGGCCGCTGCGTCGGGCTGATCACCGTCAAGGACATCGAGAAGGCCCAGCTCAACCCGCATGCCGTCAAGGATGCGCAGGGGCGCCTGCGCGTCGCGGCCGCCACCGGCGTCGGCGATGCCGGCTTCGAGCGTTCGCTGGCGCTGATCGACGCGGGCGTCGACCTCCTCGTCATCGACACCGCGCATGGCCACTCGACCGGCGTGCTGAAATCGGTGGAGCGGGTGAAACGCGAGAGCAATTCGACCCGCATCGTCGCCGGTAACGTCGCCACCGCTGAAGCCACCCGCGCGCTGATCGAAGCGGGGGCGGATTCGGTGAAGGTCGGCATCGGCCCCGGCTCGATCTGTACCACCCGCATCGTCGCCGGCGTCGGCGTGCCGCAGCTCGCGGCGGTAATGGCTTGTGCCGAGGAAGGTGACAAACACGGCATCCCTGTTATCGCCGACGGCGGAATCAAATTCTCAGGCGATCTGGCTAAGGCATTGGCCGGTGGTGCTTCCTGCGCCATGGTCGGTTCGCTCCTCGCCGGTACCGACGAGAGCCCGGGCGAGGTCTACCTCTACCAGGGCCGCTCCTATAAGTCGTATCGCGGCATGGGCTCGGTGGGCGCAATGGCGCGCGGCTCGGCAGATCGCTACTTCCAGCAGGAAGTGAACGACAGCCTGAAGCTGGTGCCCGAGGGTATCGAAGGCCAGGTGCCGTACAAGGGCGCCGCCGGCAATGTGCTGCACCAGCTGGCGGGCGGCCTGCGCGCCGCGATGGGCTATACCGGTGCCCCGACACTGCAGGATTTCCGTGACAATTCGGTGTTCGTGAAAATCTCCGGCGCCGGCCTCAACGAAAGCCACGTGCACGACGTCTCGATCACCCGCGAGAGCCCCAACTACCGCGGCGGCAACTGAGGACGGCCTGGCCTCGTTGCTGCCAGGCGCCCGGAAAATATCTCCGTGGCAGCTCGAAGCAATGAGGGCAGCGATTGCACATGACTCCAATGGCGTTCTGGCTCATCGCCGCCATTCTCACCCAGGGCGCCCTCGCCCTGGGCCTGCTCTGGTACCTCGGCACCATCCGGATCCCGATGGTGATGCGCGGCGAGGTGCGGCTCGACGACATCGCGCTGGAGCGCAAGGGCTGGCCGAAGCGCGAATGGCAGGCCTCCAATGCCTTTGACAACCAGTTTCAGCTGCCGATGCTGTTCTATATCGGGGCAGGGTTGGCGCTGTATTTCGGCCCGACCATCATCGAGATCGTGCTGGCGTGGCTGTTCGTCCTGTCCCGCTATGTGCACGCCATCGTGCACATCACCGACAACCACGTGATCCGGCGCTTCGCTGCCTACTTCGCCGGGCTGCTGGTGCTTTGTTTGCTCTGGTTCGATCTGGTGATACGGCTGCTGTTCTGAGCAGGGGAAACGGATGGCGCCGCTGGTTTCACGGATCGACACCGTCTTCGTCCCGGCGCTCGATCCGATGGCGGCGGCGAATTGGTATCGCCGGCTGTTCGCGCTCGAGACCGTGTTCGAGGAGCCCGACTACGTGGCGCTTCGCTTCCCGGGTGATGGCCCGCGCGTCAGTGCGGCGCTGACGTTGATGAAGGCAGAGGCGATCGACCGGGCGGCGCATCCTGTCTTCAACTTCTTTTCTGCCGATCCCGAGAAGCTCCATGCCATGGTCACGGCGGAGGGCGGCGAGGTGACGCCGGTCGCGAGTTCGGGCGGCATGCGCCATTTCAATTTCCGCGACATCAGCGGCAACTGGATCAACGTCTGCCACTTCTGACGTGGTGCCCATGCCCTTGATCCGCGCTTCGCATCGTGTCACGGACGCGGCTGACCCATTGAGGATGCTCCCATGAGACTGCCCGGCCGGATTGCCGCCGCCATCGCTGTGCTCGCCGATATCGATGCGCACAAGCGTCCGGTGGCCGAGGCGCTGAAGGCCTGGGGGCTTAACAATCGTTTCGCCGGCGCCGGCGACCGGGCCGCCATCGGCAATCTCGTTTACGACGCACTGCGCCGGAAAAGCTCGCACGCCTTCGCCATGGGCTCTGACGCCCCGCGGGCGCTGGTGCTCAGCGTGGTGGTGCGCGAGTGGGGCGAAGACATCGAGGAACTGAACGCGGGTTTTGCGGGTGACCGCTTCGCTCCGGCTCCGATCGATGCGGATGAAGCAGCAAAGCTCACGGCAGTCGAACCGCTGCAGGGAGCACCGGACCACGTGCGCGGCGACGTGCCCGAATGGGTCGCGCCACATCTCGCCGAGAGTTTTGGCGACGATTGGGTCGCCGAAGCGCACGACCTCTCCGGCCGCCCGCCGCTCGACCTGCGCGTCAATACCCTCAAGGCCAACCGCGACAAGGCGCTGCGGGCGCTTGGCCGTTTTGCTCCTGATGCCGCGGCGGTCATTCCCGAAGGCATCCGCTTTCCCGCCGGCGAGCGCGACAGCCGCACGCCGAACGTGCAGAGCGAGGAAGGCTACATCAAGGGCTGGTTCGAAGTGCAGGACTTCGGCAGCCAGATCGTTGCGGCACTGGCCGGCGCGCGGGGTGGCGAGCAGGTGCTCGATCTTTGTGCCGGAGCAGGGGGCAAGACCCTCGCCATGGCCGCGGCAATGCAGAACCGCGGCCAGATTTTCGCCTATGACAGCGACCGTACGCGATTGGCGCCGATCTATGATCGCCTGAAACGCGCCGGCGCCCGCAACGTGCAGGTCCGCGCCCCGGGCTCGGGCGCGCTCGACGATCTCGTCGGCAAGCTCGACCGCGTGGTGGTCGATGCGCCCTGTACTGGCTCGGGCACCTGGCGTCGCCAGCCGACAGCGAAATGGAAGCTGACGCCGGAGCAGTTGGCGGTGCGCGTCGAGGAACAGCGCGTCATCCTTATCGAGGCGGCGAAGTACCTGAAGCCCGGCGGCACGCTGGTCTACATCACCTGTTCGGTGCTGCCCGAAGAGAACGCCCGGCAGGCCACGGCCTTCCTCGAGGCCAATCCCGAGTACACGGCGATTGCCGGCAACAAGCTGTGGATGAGCCATTTCTCCGGTGCCAAGCTCCGGGCCCGTTTCTCGCCCGAAGGCGGTGTGGCGCTCACCCCGCACCTGACCGGCACCGACGGCTTCTACGTCATCGCAATGCAGCGAGGCTGAGATGATCCGCGACGAAGCGGGCGGCCTGTCGCCCATGTTCCTTTTCATCGTCGGCTCGATCGCCTTCCTCGGGATCGTCGGCGCCATCATCTGGTTTGCCATCCCCGGCGCGACGGCGAAGCACCACTTCGTTTCGCCGTCCGGCCGCGTCACGCTCGACATCGGCGAGCAGTGCGGCGAAACTTGCGAGAGGCGGATCATTGCCGAGACCATCGCTGCCAGTGGCAGCAAATCCCGCCGTGGCTGCAGCGTCCCGCTCACCGATACGCATGCCGTGCTGCTCAACGCCTATCCACTTTGGGCCAGCGACGAGCAGACGGTCGAGATCGTCTATGCCGACTCCCAGGGGCAGGGCGGCAAGTTCCCGCTGAACATAGCCGTCGATTGCACCGCAACAGATTGAAACCTGCCGCCGCCTCGCGCGTTGGAGTGGCATGAGCACACTCACCATTTCCGACCTCAAGACCCCACGAGCCCTGATCCTGCTGGCAGTTTTCCTTGCCGTGGTGATCGGCGTCGGCGCTGTCATCGGCATCTCGACCGCGCCCGGTGAATGGTATGCCGGTCTCGCCAAGCCGCCGTTCAATCCGCCCAACTGGCTGTTCGGCCCGGTCTGGTTTGCGCTCTATGTGCTGATCGCCATTGCCGGCTGGCGCACCTTCCTCAGTGAGCCGAGCGGCACCGGCATGAAACTCTGGTTCGGCCAGATGGCGCTCAACTGGCTGTGGTCGCCGACCTGGTTCGCGCTGCACCTGCTGTGGCCGGCCTTCATCGTGATCATCGCCATCTTCGCGCTGACCCTGATGTTCATCGGCAACCGCTGGAACCGCGACCGTGTGTCGGCACTGCTGTTCGTGCCCTATGCCGCCTGGGTTGGCTTCGCCAGCCTGCTCAACCTCGCTATCGCGACGCTGAACTAATGCAACTCGCGTGAGATCGGCTCACCCAGGTCGAGCCGGCTGAAGCTGACCTCGAGGCCCTCGCCGGTGGGCGAACAGGTCATCGGCCCCACCTCGACGGTCTCGCCCATTTGAAGAAAGCAGAGCCGCACCAACTGCCAGCTCCCGTCGGGTTCCTGGAGTTGAACACGCAACGCCTCGGCATGTCGGGTCAGTCGCAGTGTCACGGCTCGATCTATCGGCAGGCCGAGTTTCAGCACCGACCAGTCCGACTGATCGTCCCGGGTCACCACCACCGAAAAGTGCATGGCTCCATCGGTGTATTCGACCCCGCATTTCATCCAGTTGTCGGCATCGACGAACAGCATCGCCCCGGCCTGGTCGTAGAGCCGCTGGTAGTTGGCGGAAAACGTCACCTCGAAGCTGAAGTCGCCGCTGACCTCGGTGCCGCGAAAATGCCCGTTGGCGTGTCTGAAGCCGTAGAACGTGTTGTTCCAGTAGTCCGTCTCCGGGCCGGTACGTACCGTCAACGTGCCGCCGCGCTCCTCGTAGAAGGGAGGTTGGTTGTGCCACGAGGTCTTGCCGGTTTTCATCGCTCATCCTGCAACTGGAGAAAGCCTCGCCGAACCCGTGCCGCGCCGCTCCTTGCCGCGCGCCCACTGAATCACCGGGTGCTCGACCAGATGATACGACAGGTGCGCCACGGTGAAAGTAATCACCGTGATGAGGCTGCAGGTGACGACGAAGCGAACCGGCTCGGACGACTGCCCGTGGTCGATCTGCGGATCCCAATAGAGCCGCACCAGTTCAAGCACCGGATAGTGCCAGATGTAGATGCCGAACGAGATTTTGGCGACATAGCGGGTGAGCGGGTTGTCGAGCAACGGTCCGAGCAGGGCGCTCTGGGGCGAAGACGACAGAAACAGCCCGACTGCCAGCACGAACCATGGGAAGCCATAGGGCACGCCCAGCCAGCCCCAGCCATCGGCTGTTTTCTCGTAGAGCTGCAGGTTCATCAGGTAGATGCCCCAGGCGAAGGCGCCGAGTGCAATCGCGTCGAACACCACGTGCCGGTGCTTCGCCCAGCGCACCTGCAGCCCGCCGGCCAATGCGCCGACCGCGAACATGGCGAAGAAGCCGAAGGGGTTGAAGCGCGGCATCCAATACTTGGCGCCGCCGATCAGCCCGTAATCCCAGCCGCGCTGATGCATGTCGACGCGCACATAGCGGGCGAACAGCCAGTGCGCGACCAGCGTCAGCCCGATCACCCCGACCCAGAGCAGTCGCGACTGCCAGCCGCGGCCGCTCCAGCCCCCTATCAGGAACAATGCGGCAAAGCCGAGTGGCAGCAGCAGGTAGGAGGTGACCTCGAAGCTGATCGACCAGAGCGGCCCGTTCACCTCGACCGGAAACAGCGTCACCCAGTGCCAGTCGGCCACGGTGAAGATGCCGGCGAACAACCGCAACAGCAACTGCTCGTCGAGCACTGCGCCGAACACCGTGATGCTGAGCACGAAGGTGACGATGAGCGCCAGCCAGAACCCCGGCAGAATGCGTGCGGCGCGCCGCATCGCATAGACCCGCAGCGACGGGGCCGGCTCGCCGCGATCCAGCGCCAGCCAGAACGGGCGTGACAGCAGAAAGCCCGACAGCACGAAGAACATCGCCACGCCGAACGTGCCGATCTGCGCGAACATTCGAAACCACTCGATGCCGCCGAGTTGATCCTGCCAGCTCATCCGTTGCGCCAGATGGTGAAACAGCACCGTCAGGCACGCTGCCGCGCGCACGAAATCGGCGCCGTCGAGGCGGTTGTCAGTCATCGGCTCCCCTCGCATTACACACCGCGTCTGCCGCGCGGCTCGTCGTGCAATCGATTTCATTTGCCACCTGCAGCGGCAGCAGCGCAACCCCTTTGCTCGCCGTCCGGTCGCATCATCGCACGCCGCCGTCACCGGTTGACGACAGCTCGCAGGTGCGTCCTACTGCGACGATATTTACGCCGCCGAGGCCAGATGACATTTGATAATTTCGTGGCTCGGATGATGGATCCGAGTCATCTGCTGACTCACCTGCCATATGCTTTGCTAGTCATCTCGATGTTGATGAACGACATGGGGTGGCTGCGCGCTATTGCTATTGGCGCAGGCGTAATACGTATCATCAATCGCGCGTTCTTCGAGATCGATCCGATCATTGTGTTCTGGGAGGTGATCTTCGTCGGCGTGAATGTCGTTCAACTGTTGATCCTCTGGTACTATGCGAAGCGGCATCGTTTCTCTGAGGATGAGCAGCGTCTGGCGTCGATCATGCCGGCCAGCATCGACCGGCGCACCATCCGGCGGCTGCTCCGTTTGGCCAAGCTCCGCCATGCCGCCGAGGGGCAGGAATTGACCCACGAGGGCAGGCCGGTCACCGAGCTGGTGTTCATCGTAGATGGCGTAATGCAGATCGAGCAGGGTGGCCGGATCGTAGGCGTCTGCGGACCGGGCGACTTTGTGGGTGAAATGAGCTTCGTCACCGGCGCTCCGGCCTCGGCCACCGCCAGCGCCGCCAAGCCGATGCGCTATCTGGCTTTCGAACAGACCAGGTTGCGCGCCGCCATCGAGGCCGACAACGAGCTGCGGCAGGCGCTCGACGCCAGCCTCAATCACAATCTCGTCGGCAAGCTTCAAAAGGCGAATGCGGGGCGTCCCGAGCGGGTCGCCGCGGGGTAGGCTATCCAGCCTCTTGTTTGTGACAGTCGGAGCGGGCTAGGCCAATCGACTTAGCCTCTTGCTTTGCGGTGCACGATGTCCGGTCTGTTCGACCAGTTGTTCGCGGGTCTCACGAGCCCGGTCATTCTGTTTGGTCACTTCACTTACTTCCTGCTGATCGTCTCGATGCTGATGCGGCGCATGGTGTGGCTGAGAAGTTTTGCCGTGGCCTCCGGCGTCGCCAAGATCGTCTATCGGGCGTACTTCGTCTTCGATCCGGTAAGCGTGCTGTGGGAAACCGTGTTCGTCCTGGTCAACATCGGCCAACTGCTGCTGATCTGGTACTATGAGCGCCACCACCGCTTCACCGACGATCAGCGGCATTTCGTCGACAGCATGCCGGCGAGCGTCGAACGGCGAGCCCTGAAACGGCTGCTGGCCTTCGCCACCATCCGCGAAGTGCCCGCCGACCAGGTGCTGGTGCGCGAAGGCGAGGTGGTGAAGGATCTGCTCTACGTTGCGACCGGTGTGGCTCGTATCGAAAGCGCCGGGCGGATCATCGCCGTCTGTGGACCGGGCGATTACCTCGGCGAGATGAGCTTCCTCAGCGGCGAGCCGGCGACGGCCACTGTGGTCGCCTCCAAGCCCATGCGCGTGCTCGCCTTCGACCAGCAAAGGCTGCACGCAGCCGTAGCGTCCGATGCTGCGATCCACCGCGCCATGGAGGCGGGATTGAACCGCAACCTCGTCGGCAAACTGGTGCGGGCCAATTCCGCGAGGGTCGCGCCCGCCTCGGCATAGGTGGTCTGCCGGGGAGGAGACTTGCGGAATCCCCGGCCGGGCTTTATTTCCCCGCCATGACAGACATCGCCGCCGCCCCCGCCGAGTCCATTCTCATCATCGATTTTGGGTCCCAGGTGACCCAACTGATCGCGCGCCGCCTGCGCGAGACCGGTGTCTATTGCGAAATCCATCCGTTCCAGAGTGCTGCGGAGGCCTTTGCCCGCTTGCAGCCGCAAGGCGTGATCTTCTCCGGCGGTCCCGCTTCGGTGACCGACGTGGGCAGCCCCCGCGCGCCGCAGGCAGTGTTCGACTCGGGCGTGCCGATCCTCGCCATCTGCTACGGCCAGCAGACACTGGCGTTGCAGCAGGGCGGCAAGGTCGAGGGCGGCCACGCCCGCGAATTCGGCCGCGCCGATGTCGAGATCAAAGCCGCGAGCCCGCTGTTCGATGGCTTCTGGCAGGTTGGCGGGCGCTACCCGGTGTGGATGAGCCATGGCGATCGCGTCACCGAGCTGCCCGAAGGCTTTACTGTCATCGGCACCTCCGAGAACGCCCCGTTCGCCATCGCGGTGAACGAAGACAAGCGCTATTACACCACCATGTTCCACCCCGAGGTGGTACACACCCCGGATGGCGGCAAGCTCCTGCAAGCTTTCGTGCACAACATCGTGGGTCTCAAGTCCGACTGGACCATGTCGGCCTACCGCCAGCGCGCCGTCGACAAGATCCGCGCCCAGGTCGGCAAGGGCAGGGTGATCTGCGCGCTCTCGGGCGGTGTCGACAGCTCGGTCGCGGCGATCCTGATCCATGAAGCGATCGGCGATCAGCTGACCTGCGTCTTCGTCGATCACGGCCTGATGCGGATGAACGAGGCCGACGAAGTCGTCTCGATGTTCCGCGACCACTACAACATCCCGCTGGTCCACGTGGACGCCGCCGACAAGTTCATCGGTGCGTTGGAAGGCGAGTCCGATCCCGAGACCAAGCGCAAGACCATCGGCCGGCTGTTCATCGAAGTGTTCGAGGACGAGGCCAAAAAGCTGGGCGGGGCGCAATTCCTCGCACAGGGCACCCTCTACCCCGACGTCATCGAGAGCGTCAGCTTCTCGGGCGGCCCTTCGGTCACCATCAAGAGCCACCACAATGTCGGCGGCCTGCCTGATCGTATGAACATGCAGCTGGTCGAGCCGCTGCGTGAGCTGTTCAAGGACGAAGTCCGGGCGCTCGGCCGCGAGCTGGGGCTGCCCGACCGCTTCGTCGGCCGCCACCCGTTCCCGGGCCCGGGCCTTGCTATCCGTCTGCCGGGTGGGGTGACCCGCGAAAAGCTCGACATCCTCCGCCGCGCCGACGCCATCTATCTCGATGAGATCCGCAAGGCCGGGCTCTACGACAAGATCTGGCAGGCCTTCGCCGTGCTGCTGCCGGTGCAAACCGTCGGCGTGATGGGCGACGGCCGCACCTACGAGTTCGTCTGTGCACTGCGCGCCGTGACCTCGGTCGACGGCATGACCGCGGACTTCTTCCCCTACGACATGAACTTCCTCGGCCGCGCCGCCACGCGCATCATCAACGAAGTCCGCGGCATTAACCGGGTGGTCTACGACGTCACGTCCAAGCCGCCCGGCACCATCGAGTGGGAGTGATCTCGACCAGCCGCATCGCCGAGGCCTCTGCGGTTCGGCCGACGCCGCGACAGCTGGCCTGGCAGCAGCTCGAGTTCTACGGCTTCATCCATTTCGGCATGAACACCATGACCGATCGGGAGTGGGGCCTCGGGCATGAGGATCCTGCGCTGTTCGATCCGGCGCATCTCGACGCTGATCAATGGGTTGAAAGCCTCGCCTCGGCCGGCATGCGCGGCCTGATCCTGACCTGCAAGCACCACGATGGGTTCTGCCTCTGGCCAAGCGCCGTGACCCGGCATTCGGTCGCTTCCAGCCCGTGGCGAGACGGGCGGGGGGACCTCGTGGCCGAGGTCTCGGCGGCCTGCGCTCGGCAGGGCATGAAATTCGGCGTGTACCTGTCACCGTGGGACCGCACCGAGCCGGCCTACGGCACCGGGCAGGGTTACGACGATTTCTTTGTCGCGCAACTGCGCGAACTGCTCTCCGGCTACGGCCCGATCTTCTCGGTCTGGTTCGATGGCGCCAACGGCGAAGGGGCCGGCGGCAGGAAGCAATACTACGACTGGGATCGCTACTTCGCTGTGGTGCGCGAACTGCAACCGGACGCCGTGATCAGCGTCTGCGGTCCGGACGTGCGCTGGTGCGGCAATGAAGCCGGTCACACCCGGCCCAATGAGTGGAGCGTGGTTCCCGCCTCGCTGCGCGACGCCGAGCGCACCGCCTCCAATTCGCAGCACGTCGACGACGGCAAGTTCTCGCGTCAGGTCCGCTCGGATGAGCAGGATCTCGGGAGCAGGGAGGTCATCGTCGCCTCGACCGATCAACTGGTCTGGTACCCGGCCGAGGTCAACACCTCGATCCGGCCAGGCTGGTTCCATCACGCCAAGGAAGACGCCGAGGTGCGGTCCGCCGAAGACCTGTTCGGCATCTATTGCGGTTCCGTTGGCGGCAACGCGACGTTCCTGCTCAATGTGCCGCCGGATCGCTCCGGCCTTGTCGGTGCGTCCGATCGGCGGGTGCTGTCGCAACTGGGTACGCGGATCGCTGCTTTCTACACCGCCGACATCGCCTCTGAGGCCGCCGTCTTGCCTTCGGATGCTATCGACCAGCACGGCGCGTGGACCATCGATGCCACCGGCGGCAGTCTCGTTCTGTCGTGGCCGCGACAGCGATCGGTCGGCGCCGTGATCGTCGACGAGGATATCGCGCTGGGGCAGCAGGTGGAGCGGCTTCAGGTCGAGACCCGAACCGTCGATGGTGGCTGGCGTCCGGTCGCGGAATGCAACTCGGTCGGCTATCGCCGCATCCTGTCGTTCCCGTCCACCGAAACCGATGCGGTAAAGCTGACGGTAAGCGCCGCGCGCGGACCCGCGCGGCTGAGAACCCGAGTTGCGCATGCGGGAGTGGGCGGCTGATCGCATGACAGAGAACCGCCCAGAAGGTGTCTCGGCCCGCGTGGTGCGCCTCGGCTACCTCGTCGCCGGCTTTCTGCTGCTGGCGCTCGGCATCATCGGCGCCTTCCTGCCGCTGATGCCCACCACCATCTTCGTCATCCTCGCCGCCGGCTGCTTCGCGCGGTCCAATCGCCGGGTCGAGGAGTGGTTGCTCAACCACAAGCGTTTCGGCCCGACCATCAGGGCCTGGCGCGCCGAAGGCGCCATCTCGCGACGTGGCAAGACGCTCGCCTGCGGAGGCATGCTGCTCGGCTACGTGCTGTTTCTGATCGGCGCTCGTCCGGACCTGCCGCTGGCGCTGTTCGTGCTGGCCGTGTTCGGCGCCTGCGCCTGGTACGTGCTGTCGCGTCCGGAGCCGTCGGGGCGTCCCTAGGCTTTCACCCGGATGCTCACATTGCCGCTGCCGTGCTTGAGCACCAGGTTGTAGAGCCGGCGGGCATTTTCCGGCGATAGACGCACGCAACCGTGCGAGGCGACACGGCCGAGGCGCTTGGTATCGTAGGTGCCATGAATGGCGTAGCCGCCGCGAAAGAAGATCGAATAGGGCATCGGCGCCCAATCGTACTTCTTTGAATAGTACTCCTTGTACATCCGCTGCACGCCATAGCTGCCCTTGGGCGTGCTGTAGCCTTTGCGTCCGGTAGAAACGTCGAAGCTGTATTTCGGCGCTCCGCCGACCGAGACCCGCATGTGCTGGTCCGAGAGGTCGATGACGATGGAAATGCCGGCGGCGGAAGCCGGGGTTGCAATGCTGAGAAAGGCGACAAGCAGTAAAACGCGACTGAACATCTTGATGAACTCGGACTGGCGCTGGCGAAAGCTTCGCGCGAGCCCATTGCTGACGGATTAATTTGGTCGCTTGCATCTGCAGCCTCACGCGCTCGTGACCCCCGGTGAACGCCGCGTGTGGCGTGGGAATAGCCCCAGTGTCCCCCCTGGGATCACTGCGTGTACGGGTTTGCATTCGTGCGGACGCCTCACTATGGTGCGGCCGAATTCGACCCCGTTTCATTTGAGCTTCATGTCCAACGAAAACATCATCCGCGAGATCGACGAGGAACTGCGCAGCGATCGGGCGCGCAACCTGTGGCGCCGGTTCGGCCCCTATGTGATCGGCGCGGCCGTTGCCATCGTGCTCATCGTGGCGGTGAAGGAAGGTTGGGACTGGTGGCAGAGCTCGAACTCGTCCAAGTCGTCGGACCAGTTCTATGCGGCCCTGCAACTGGCCGATGGGACCGATGCCGAGGCGGCCAAGCAGGCGCTTGACGAGGTGATCGCGGCCAACCATGGCGGCTACCCGATCCTCGCCCGCTTCCGCGAGGCGGCGCTGCTGGCGAGCGGCGGCAAGACCGCTGAGGCGGTGGCCGCCTATGACGCCCTGGCGGCTGGCCAATCCAACAAATACCTGCGCGAGCTGGCGCTGGTGCTGGCCGCCAACCTGCTCGTGGATGGCGGCGACGTTGCCCAGGTCGAGCAGCGCGTCGGCGGCCTCGTCGGTGCTGCCAGCCCGATGCGCAATGCCGCCCGTGAGGCGATCGGGCTTACCAAGTACAAGGCCGGCGATCTCGCCGGAGCGCGCCAGAGCTTCGAGGATGCGGCTAACGATCCTCAGGCGAGCCAGCAGCTGCGCAGCCGGCTGACGGTCTACCTGGCGCAATTGGTAGCCGAGGGTGTTGCTCCTCCGGTGGCCGAGGCTGCCGCGACCGAAACACCCGTCGTTGTCGATCCGGCCACCGCTGCGCCTGCAACGACCTCGGTCGGCGACGCCCCGGCACTCGACACCGCCCCGGCCCCGGAAGCAGCGCCCGCCATGGAAGCTCCGGCGATGCAGGCAACTCCGATGATGGAAGCCGTTCCGCCGGCCACCGAAGCGCCCGCACCTGCGGCCACCGAAGCACCTGCCGCGCCCGCGAACTGAGGTTCGCGTCCGGCTCTAAGTACTGGGGTCCGTTTTGACCGTTACCGTCGCCATTGTCGGCCGTCCCAATGTCGGCAAGTCGACGCTGTTCAACCGTCTGGTCGGGCGGAAGATCGCGCTTGTCGACGATACGCCGGGCGTCACCCGTGATCGGCGCGAGGCAGAGGGTCGCATCGCCGACCTGCGCTTCAAGGTGCTCGATACCGCCGGCTACGAGGACAAGACCGACGGCTCGCTCGAAGATCGGATGCGCCAGCAGACCGAGATCGCCATCCGCGATGCCGACGTCATCCTGTTCATGATCGATGCGAGGGCTGGCGTCACCCCGCTCGACGAGCGGTTTGCCCAGGTGCTGCGCCGCGCCGGCAAGGACGTGCATTTGATCGCCAACAAGGCCGAGGGCAAGGCAGCCGATCCCGGGCTGCTCGAAGCTTACAATCTCGGCTTTGGTGAGCCGGTGGCCCTGTCGGCTGAGCACGGCCAGGGCCTCTCGGACCTCCACGCCATCGTCTCGCAAGCTGTCGATGCCGCCGCCGAGAAGGCCGAAGCCAAAGCGCCATCGCTCGACGTGATGCCGGAGGTCGATGTTGACCTGCCTGAGGACGACGGCTCTACCGAAGATGGTCCGGCCAAGCGGTGGGATCCCAAACGGCATCTGAATGTCGCGATCATCGGCCGGCCCAACGCTGGCAAATCCACCCTGATCAATCGCATGGTCGGCGAAGAGCGCCTGCTGACCGGCCCGGAAGCCGGCATTACCCGCGACTCCATTCTCGTGCCGTGGGAGTACGAGGGCCGCACCATCAACCTCGTCGATACCGCCGGCATGCGCCGCAAGGCGCGGATCGAGGCAAAGCTCGAAAAGCTCGCCGTCAGCGATTCCCTGCGCTCGATCCAGTATGCCGAGGTGGTAGTGCTGCTGCTCGATGCGCAGATCCCGTTCGAAAAGCAGGACCTGACGCTTGCCGACCTGGTCGAGCGCGAGGGGCGCGCCATGGTGATCGCGGTCAACAAGTGGGACACCATCGAGGACAAGAACGCCAAGCTTGCCGAGCTGCGCGAGCAGTGCGAGCGCTACCTGCCGCAGCTCAAGGGCATTCCGCTGGTCACCATTTCGGGCCTGCAGGGTCGCAACATCGATAAGCTGATGTCCGCCGTCTTTGCCATCGAGCGCAAATGGAACAGCCATGTTTCGACCGCGCGGCTCAACCGCTGGCTGAGCGGCATGACTGAGAGTCATCCGCCCCCGGCGGTCTCGGGTCGTCGCCTGAAGCTGCGCTACATGACCCAGGCCAAGATCCGTCCGCCGAGCTTCATCCTCTTCGCCTCGCGTCCCGAGGCCTTGCCACACGCCTACCAGCGCTACCTGGTCAACGGCCTGCGCGACGCCTTCGACATGCCGGGCACGCCGATCCGGCTATGGGTCCGTGGCGGCAAGAACCCGTTCGACAAGTCCGACAAGTAGCCGCCTCAGCTCAGCCAGGTGACATCGGGCATGGCGCGCGGTGTGCCGGCTGGTGCTCCTGACGGATACCCCAGGGTAAACACCGCATACGGCGTATGGTCGGTGGGCACCCCGAGGCTAGCGCAGGTCGCTGGGTCACGGAGCCAGAGCATTGGCGAGCCGACCCAGCAGGTGCCCAATCCGCGCGCCTGCGCCGACAGCATGAGATTCTGGCCGGCGCGGCTGCAGTCCTGGATGGCCTGGCCGAGGCCATCATCGAAGCCGCAGATGATGATCACCGTCGGTGCGTTGAAGAAGACCGAGAAGCCTGGCTGTCCCACCCAGTCATAGGCCGGACCCGGCTTGCGGTTCTGCTTGGCGAAGGCCAGCGCCGCCGCGCCAGACTCGGCGACGCGCTCGAGACCTTCGATCACGACGAAGGCAAATGGCGCTTTGCCGCTGACCGGTGGGGTAGGAGCCTGCGCCGCGTCATAGAGGATCGCTTCGATCAGCGACCGGGGCACCAGCCGTGGCTCATAATCGCGTATTGAACGGCGCGTGTGGATGGCAGCGATCGTATCCATGGCGAGGCGTCCATCCGTGATGTGGCCCGTGTTGCAACTGTATCGGAGTGGGCTGGGTCGGTCACGCGACTGCGTGTCGGGACATGCCGCGGCGCCGTGCGGAGACCCGATGTCACGCAGCCCCGTCATTGCGCCCCGGACGATCCCCGCTATACTCCACGCCTCTTACGCGACCCGATGCTGAGTGCGGGGCCGCAACCTTGAAACGACATTGTTCCTCGAAATTCTGATTGTCGCCGTTCTGACGCTGGTCAACGGCTTGCTTGCAATGAGCGAACTGGCGGTGGTCTCGTCCCGCCCGGCGCGCCTCAAAGTCCTCGCCGCCGAAGGCAAACGCGGCGCTACCGTGGCCCTGAAGCTGCAGGAGGATCCTGGTAAGTTCCTCTCCTCGGTGCAGATCGGCATCACTCTCGTCGGCGTGCTCTCCGGCGCCTTCTCCGGCGCGACGCTGGGTGAACGCCTCGGCGACACGCTGATCGGCGCCGGCATCAACCCCTCGATCGCGGCGCCGCTGGGCGTCGGCATCGTCGTCATCATCATCACCTACCTGTCGCTGATCATCGGCGAGCTGGTGCCCAAGCAGATCGCCTTGCGCGATTCCGAGGGGGTCGCGGCGCGCGTCGCACCTGCCATGGCGCTGATCGCTTCGATCGCCGCGCCGCTGGTGTGGTTCCTCGATATTTCCGGCCGGTTGGTGCTGCGCCTGCTCGGCCAGAGCGGTGAAACCGACGAGCGGGTGACCGATGAGGAGGTCAAGACCCTCATCGCCGAGGCCGAGCACGCTGGCGTGCTCGAAACCGAAGAGCGTCACATGATCTCGGGCGTCATGCGTCTCGCCGACCGCTCGGCGCGCGGCCTGATGACCCCCCGCCTCGACGTCGAGCTGCTCGACCTCTCGGAGACGCATGAGGAGATGATCGAAAAGCTCCGCGCCACCCGCCACTCGGTGCTGCCGGTGCAGGATGGTGCGGTGGACTCGATCGTCGGCGTGATCGTCCGCAAGGACCTGGTGGAGAATGTGCTGTCCGCCACCCCGCTCGACATGCGCGCCCTGGTCAAGCAGGCGCCCGTGGTGATGGACCGCTCGAGCGCCCTCGACGTGCTCAAGGCCATCCGTGGCTCGCTGGTGCACATGGCGCTGGTGTTCGACGAGTACGGCCACTTCGAGGGTATCGTCACCCCGGGTGATATTCTCGAGGCGATCACCGGCGCGTTCCAGGAGGAAGAGGGCGACGAGAAGGCCTATGTCACCCGCGAAGACGGCTCGTACCTCGTCTCGGGCTGGATGCAGGTCGACGAGTTCCAGGCGCATCTGGGCGTGCCTGTCCCCAAGGACGCCAAGTTCGAGACCGTCGCCGGCTTCGTCCTCGCCGAGCTGAACCATCTGCCGGCAGTGGGCGAAACCTTCGAGCGCGGCCACTGGCGCTTCGAGGTGCTGGACCTCGATGGTCGTCGCATCGACAAGATCCTGGTGACGCGGCTGAACTAGCCGCCCAGTGGCACGAGCCGTCAGCTCCCCTCCTAGCGGACGCAGTAGCGCCGCGGGGGGGGAGGGAAGCAGGGCCTAGAGCGGCCGCAGCTCCGATTTTTCCCAGTCGAACAGCATCCGGTTCTCGGTGAATTCCGGCGCGATCATGTCGATCAGCTTGGGCGTCAGCGCCGCGGGGCGGGGCAGGGTATCGGGGTTCTCGCCCGGCATCGCCTTGGCCCGCATCGCGGTGCGTACAGCGCCCGGATAGAACGCGTTGACGCGCACCGGGGTGATGCCGCCGACTTCGGCGGCGTAGCTCTTGGCCAGTGCCTCCACCGCCGCCTTGCTCGCGGCATAGGGGCCCCAGTTGGCGCGCGCCGAATGCGCCGACGATGAGGAGAGAAACACCACACGCCCCGCCACCGACTGGCGCAGCAGCAGATCGAGCGAGCGGATCAGCCGGTAGTTCGAGGTCACGTTGAGCGCCATCAGCTTGTCGAACTCCTTGGGCTCGACATGCGCCAGCGGGCGCAACTCGCTCAGCATTGCTGCGTTGGCAACAAGACCGTCGAGGTGGCCCCAGCGCTGGAAGATCGCCAGCCCGAGCCGGTCGATGCCGTCGAAATCGCTCAGGTCCATCGGCACCAGCGTGGTGCTGCTGCCAGCCTTCTGAATCTCGTCATCGAGCTCCTCGAGCCCGCCGATGGTGCGCGCCACCGCGATCACGTGGGCCCCCCGCCGTCCCGCCTCGAGCGCCGCCTGGTAGCCGATGCCGCGCGACGCGCCGGTAACGAGGACGATCTTGCCGGCAAGGGAGTTGGTCATGCGTGAGGGTTCCGTGGTTTCGGCGCGGTTCTAGCGGGGGAGTGACAAAGGCGCTAGTGCGGCGGATGGTCCGTGAGGCTGGAGCGAGAAGAGCACCCCCACCCCTGTCCCCTCCCCGCAAGGAGGAGGGAGACGACTGCACCGGCGTCAGTGTTTTGGTCTCCTCCCCCTTGCGGGGGAGGGACAGGGTGGGGGTACCTTAGAAACTGGATCGGCGAGCTGGCCACCGGCCCCTTGCGTGCTGTTTGTCAGCTCGCTTCCTTCATCAGCGACAGCGTCTTGGGATCGTTCTTGCTGCGGCCGTTGAGGTCGGTGAGCTTGGTCGGATAGTCGCCGGTAAAGTGGTGGTCGGTGAACTGCGGGCTGAGCGGATTGCGCTTTACCCCGCCGACCGCATCGTAGAGCCCGTCGATCGATAGGAAGGCGAGCGAATCCGCGCCGATGAACCGGCACATCGACTCGAGGTCGGGGTGCTGGTTGGCGATGAGGTTCTCCGGGTCCGGCGTATCGATGCCGTAATAGTCGGAGTGAAAGATCATCGGCGAGGCGACGCGGATATGCACTTCGCGGGCGCCGGCATCGCGGATCATCTGCACGATCTTCACCGAGGTGGTGCCGCGCACGATCGAATCATCGATCAAGACGACGCGCTTGCCCTCGATCTCGGCCCGGTTGGCCGAATGCTTCAGCTTCACGCCGAAGGCACGGATCGATTGGGTAGGCTCGATGAAGGTGCGGCCCACATAGTGGTTGCGGATGATGCCGAGCTCGAACGGAATGCCGCTGGCCTGCGCATAGCCGATCGCTGCCGGGGTGCCGCCATCGGGCACCGGCACCACCACATCGGCCTCGACCGGGGCTTCCCTCGCCAGATTGATGCCCATGCGCTTGCGCGCCGAATAGACCGGCCGGCCGGCGACCACCGAGTCCGGGCGCGCGAAATAGACATACTCGAACAGGCAGATGCGCTCGGGGCGGGGCGCGAATGGCTTCACCGAATCGATAGTGATGCTCCCATCCGGCTGCGTCTCGCAGATCACCACTTCGCCGTTTTCGACGTCGCGTACGAACTTGGCGCCGATAATGTCGAGGGCGCAGCTCTCCGATGCAAAGATCGGCTTGCCGTCGAGGTCGCCCAGCACCAGCGGGCGGATGCCGTTGGCGTCGCGTGCCCCGATCAGCTTGGTGCGCGTCATCGCTACCAGCGCAAAGGCGCCCTCGAGATGCATCAGCGCATCAATGAAGCGATCCGACGAGGCAACCTTCTTGGAGCGGGCGATGAGGTGCAGCACCACTTCGGTATCCGAAGTCGACTGGCAGATGGCGCCTTGCGAGATCAGTTGCTTCCTGAGCGTCAGGCCGTTGGTGAAGTTGCCATTATGCGCGATGGCAATGCCGCCGACTTCCAGCTCGGCGAACAGCGGCTGCACGTTGCGCAGGATCGTTTCGCCGGTGGTCGAGTAGCGCACATGGCCCATGGCGAGGTGGCCGGGCAGGCGCCGCACCGTTGCCGGATCGGTGAAGTGGTCGCCGACGAGGCCGAGCTGACGCTCCGAGTGGAACTGCTTGCCGTCGAAGCTGACGATGCCCGCCGCTTCCTGCCCGCGGTGCTGCAGGGCGTGCAGGCCGAGCGCCGTGAGCGTTGCTGCCTCGGGGTGGCCGAGAATGCCGAACACGCCGCACTCCTCGCGCAGCGTATCATGGTCCCATTCCGCGATCGGTTTGGCGTTTAGGGTCATCGGGCACCTCTGCGGTTCAGGTCGGGCCAAACAAGACGGGACCGCAGATGCGGCCCCGGTCAGAAATATGCAATGCGCTCACCCGAATTTCATCAGGCGTTGGGTGCGGCTCCCTCGGCCGGCTCCAATGGCGCGTCGTTCTCGAGCTGGTCGGTGCCCTCTTCACTGGGCACGTCGGCATCCGGCGACGGGACGTCGTCTGGCGACGCATCCTCGCCAGTGCCACCACCGGCGCCGCGCTGCAGGATGTCGGTAACCTGCTTTTCGAGATCGGGCGGCAGCAGCGCAATCAGGCTGTCGCCAAAATTCCTGAGGATCGGCAGCGAGCGCGACTCGGCCGCCCAGGAGGGCAGGTTCGAGGGCATCAGCCACAGCCCGAAGATCACCACGATCACCGCGATCAGCACGCCACGGGCGACGCCGAAGATGAAACCGAGCGTGCGATCGAGCGGCCCGATGCGGCTGTCGACGACGAAATCGGCGATCCGCATGGTGATGAGATGGAGGATGATCAGCGCCACGATGAAGGTGCCGAGCACCGTCACGATATCGGCGACGATCGGCTCGGCAATGTAGCCGCGCGCGATTTCCTTGTGGTTGAAATAGGCATAGGCGGCGATCGCCGCAGAGCCCGCCCAGGTCGCCAACGACAGGATTTCGCGCGTGAATCCGCGGGCCGTGGCCAGGATCGCCGAAATCAGGACGAGAACGCCGATGCCGACGTCAAATGCAGTCAACATAGAGAAAATCCGCCCCTGGGACCCGCTTCAGGGTCCCGTGTAACCATTAATCGTGGCAAAGCCAAGCACGTAGGAAGGGGTGCATGGCCGATGTTCACGGAAAGCAGGAAGCGTGGCCAAAGCGCTACTCCGCCGCCTGCCGCTGACCCCGCGCCGCGATGCGTCCGATGAGCTCGGCGAGCTCCGCATACTCGCCCACGGCGATGCCGTTTGGCACGTCGCCCTTGCCCAGCCGGCCGGTCACCGCGCCCTGGAATCCAAGTTTCTGCGCCTCGCGCAGGCGCTGCGCCGCATGCGCCACCGGGCGCACCCCGCCGGCCAGCGAAATCTCGCCGAAATAGACGTTGCTCGAGGGTAGCGGCGAACCCGTCAGTGACGAGATCAGCGCTGCCGCGACCGCCAGATCGGCCGCCGGTTCGTTGATCTTCAGCCCGCCCGCGACGTTGAGATAGATGTCGTTGGCGCCGATCCGCACCCCGCAACGGGTCTCCAGCACCGCCAGCACCATCGAAAGCCGCGACGAATCCCAGCCGATCACCGCGCGGCGTGGCGTGCCGAGCGGCGACGGCGAGACCAGCGCCTGCACTTCGCACAGCATCGGACGGGTGCCCTCCATGCCGGCGAACACGGCGGAACCGGCGGCATCCTTGTCGCGCTGGTCAAGAAACAGCGCCGAGGGGTTCGCCACTTCGCGCAACCCCAGCGTCGACATCTCGAACACGCCGATCTCGTCGGTGGCGCCGTAGCGATTCTTCACGCCGCGCAGGATCCGGAAGGTGTGGCTGGAGTCGCCCTCGAAATACAGCACCGCATCGACCAGATGCTCGACCACGCGTGGCCCGGCGATCTGCCCGTCCTTGGTGACATGGCCGACCAGCACCACTGCGGCTCCGGATTTCTTGGCAAAGCGGGTCAGGGCCTGGGCCGAGGTGCGCACCTGGGTGACGGTGCCCGGGGCGCTCTCGACCCGGTCGGTCCACAGCGTCTGGATCGAGTCGATGATCACCAGGTCGGGGGGAGGGCCGTTCTGCAGCGTGGCGAGAATGATCTCGACATTGGTCTCCGACGCCAGCAGCACCGGGCGATCGCCCAGTTCCAGCCGCTGCGCCCGGAGCCGGATCTGTGCCACGGCCTCTTCGCCCGAGACGTAGACGATGCGGCGCCCGCGCTCGGCCAGCGCGGCGGCTGCCTGCAGCAGCAGGGTCGATTTGCCGATGCCCGGGTCGCCGCCGATCAGAACGGCCGAGCCCATGACGAAGCCGCCGCCGGTGACCCGGTCGAGCTCGGCGATGCCGGTCTCGACCCGCGCTGCCGTCTCTGTTTCACCCGCCAGCGGCAGCAGCTCGATCGGCCGCCCGCCGGCGACTGCCGATTTCGGCCCGGCGCCGACGCCCGAATCGACGATCTCCTCGACGATGGTGTTCCACTCGCCGCAGGCTTCGCACCGTCCCTGCCACTTGGTGGTCGCGGCGCCGCAGGCCTGGCAGACATAGGAGGTTTTGGTACGCGCCATGAGATGCCCCGGGGAGTCGACGACAGGTAGCCGACAATAGGGGTAAACGCAAGAACGAAGAGTGAACAGTCAGTGGGTGACGTCGGCGGCGAAGAACGCTACCTTCCAGTCATGCAGAACCCTGAACCAACGACCGACGTGACGCTGTTCTGGCGCGGCGCATTCTCCAATGACGAACTGAACCGCCTGCACGCGGAGTGCTTCGACCACCGCATACTGACCGATGACTGGTGGGGCCAGGTCAACCGGCACAGCCTCGGCTGGGCGGTGCAACGGACGGGCGACGTCCTGGTCGGCTTCGTCAATGTTGCCTGGGATGGTGGCGTCCATGCCTTTGTGCTCGATACCATGGTGACCGCGCCATTCCGCCGCCGTGGCCTCGCAGCCCGGCTGATTGCCGCTGCCGCCGAGGGCGCACGCGCCGCCAGGTGCGAGTGGCTGCATGTCGATTTCGACCCAGAACTCAAGGCGTTCTATTTCGACGCCTGCGGCTTCCGTCCCACTGATGCCGGGCTGATCCCTCTGCGCTAGGCTGGCGCCAGTGCGCCGGCCTACGGACCAGTAGCGGGTCATCCCGTCCGCTGCCGCGGCCATTCCCCGATCACCTCGTACCTGCCCTGGCCATAAAAGCTCCGCACCAGCGCAAACCCATCGACCCGCAGCGTCGGCGGCCGCTCCAGCGCGATCTCGGGCGCGTGCACCCGGTCGTAACAGAGCGTCAGGTGAAATGCCTCGCTGGGCGCCGAGCGCACTTCGAAGCCACGCTCCAGCATGCCCCAACGCAACAGCCGGGCCAGCTCGACCAACGGCGTGTCCGACCCGGGCCTCAGCACCATCGGCGGCGAGCCGACCTTGCGGCGGAAACTGGCCAGCCGGGTGAGGGCGATGTCGAACGGAGAAAAGCCGATGGCGTCGCCGGTCGCCATCGCCACGGCCAGATCGCTGCCGCTCAACTCCTGGTAAAAGCCCACGCCAACCAGCGAAATGTGCAGCGTCGTGGCCGGCAGCAGGGCTGCGGTAATGCCATGCAGGCGCCGCTGCTCGTCGACGATCTCCTGCAGGGCCGGCCGGATCGCGCCGCCGACCAGCACGGCGAAGAACACCGGATCACGCCCCTGGCGCGGCGGCACCCTGATGGACTTGAGCGGCCGCGTGTCCTCAGCGAACCTCGACAGCTGTGGCAGATCGGTCATCTCGTTGGTCCTCCGTGCGACTAGGGACACACAAGGAACCAGTGAGGCTGCGCGGGAGTCAAGAACAAAAAGAGAACAAATTGCACGGAAGCGGTGCGCTCGACCTTCGCCCAACTTGCCTCCGGCGCCGTCCGTTGCGAAGTTGGCTTTCGCGACTCCTCAACGGCCCGACCAGTGGCCGAGACCAGCACACATAGGGAAGAGATGACCAAGATCACCGGGATCGAGACGATCCGCACGCGCGCCGACGGCACCTGGCTGTTCGTCAAGGTTCTGACCGATCAGCCGGGACTCTACGGTATCGGCTCGGCCTCCGATCACTACCGCGCCAAGGTGGTACAGGCGGCGATCGAGAACATCGCGCCGCTGCTGATCGGCCGCGACGTCAGCCGCATCGAGGACATCTGGCAATCGGTCTACACCCAGAGCTACTGGCGCAACGAGGCCATCGGCAACACTGCACAGGCCGGCATCGACATGGCGCTGTGGGACATCAAAGGCAAGGAAGCCGGCATGCCGGTCTATCAACTGCTCGGCGGCAAGACCCGCAGCGCCGTTGCCGCCTATGCCCATGCCCAGGGCAACTCGCTGACCGAACTCGAGGACGATGTCCGCCGCTATTGGGAGGAGGGCTACACGGTGATCCGCTGTCAGCTCGGCAATTATGGCGGCGGCGGTTTTCTCGATCGCGCCAACGCCCGCGGACCCAGAGATCACTGGCCGCAGGACAAGGCGTTCGATGACGACGCCTACCTGCAGGCCATCCCCGAAATGTTCGCGCACCTGCGCGACAAACTCGGCTGGGGCCCGAAATTCACCCACGACGTGCACGAGCACCTGGCGCCCACCAATGCAGTGCAACTGGCCAAGCTGCTCGAGCCCTACCGGCTTTACTTCCTCGAGGATCTGCTGTCGCCCGAGCAGGTCGGCTGGTATCGCCAGGTGCGCCAGCAATGTGCCACCCCGCAGGCGATGGGTGAGCTGTTCGTCAACCCGCACGAGTACCTGCCGCTGATCACCGAGCGGCTGATCGATTTCGTCCGCGTCCGCATCTCGAAGGGTGGTGGCATCACCCAGGCGCGCAAGATCGCGACGCTGTGCGAATGGTTCGGGGTGCAGACTGCCTGGCAGGAAGGCGGCGACAACGATCCGGTGAACCAGATGGCCGCCATGCATGTCGACCTCGCCTCCACCGCCTTCGGTATCCAGGAGGAGAACCACTTCAAGCCCGAGGAATACGAGCTGTTCCCCGGCCACGCCGTGCTGGAAGGCGGCTACCTCTACGGCAATGACCAGCCTGGGCTCGGCCTCGACATCGATGTGAAGAAGGCCGAGGCGCTGCTCGATCCGGACAAGGCGGCGAAGTCGCACTACATGGCCGAAGACCGCCGCCGCGACGGCGGCATCGTTCGGCCGTAAACCCGTCGAGAGCCCCTTCCTCGCGCTGCGGGCGAAGGGGCCCTCGGACCTTCGCCTACTCCCCGGGCATGCCGCTGAACACCTCGAGGATCACCCCGATATCCGGGGCGCTGTCGAGATAGTGCACCTCGATGCCGGTAAAGGTGCCGCTGAGTGTGGATTGGCCTCCGCGTGCCTGCTGGTCGGCCAGCGTTTGCCGGAAGTCCGGCGTGCGCACCGCGACGTGATGCACGCCGCCGATCCCGCCGCGTTGGGCGAGGAATTTGCCGAACATGTCGTTCTCGTCCCTCGGCTCGATCAGCTCCCACATCACATCGCCGATCATCGTCATGGCGATGCGCGAGCGCCAGGCCGCCGGCTCCCCGTCGACCAGGACGTTCTCGGCGTTCTCCGGACCGATCTCCATGAACTCCCACGGCCCGATGCCGTACTGCTCCTCATAGGCGCGGACCGCCGCCTCGAGGTTGGGCACCACGATGCCGAGCTGCATGGTCTTGGTGAAGGTCGGCTGCCTGGTTGGCATGTTCGGCTCCTTATATTCAACGATATCATTGTTCAACAAGTACGTTGAATGCAAGGGGGCTCGCTGTCAAGCAGTGTGGCTTGGCGCGATCGCGGGACAGCCGTTAGGGTGCCAGCCCACTTGATGACCCAGGGAGTACGTCATGCGGTTCGAGGGCCAGGCGATTTACGTCACCGGAGCAGGGCACGGCATCGGCCGCGCCATTGCGCTGCGCCTTGCAACCGAGGGTGGCTCGATTGCGGTTTCCGATATCGATGGGCCTGCGGCGGACGCGGTCGCCGCTGAAATCACGGCGAATGGTGGCCGGGCTTTCGCCACCACATGCGATGTCACCAGCCGCGCTGCCGTCGATGTCTCCGTCGCCGATGCAGTCGCCCGCCTCGGCAAGCTGAACGTCCTCGTCAGCACGGCCGGCGGCGACTGGCATGAACCGGCGCTTGAGGAAATCCCCGATGAGCTGTTCGAGCGCAAGCTCGACGTCAACCTCAACAGTGTCTTCCGCTGCGTCCGCGCCGCGCTGCCAGCCTTGATCGCCGCGGGGCCGGGCAGCAACGTCGTCACCATCGGCTCGATCAATGGCAACTGGGCTTTTGGCGGCTACGCCTACTCAGCGGCGAAGGCGGGGCTGGAGATCCTCACCAAAAATCTCGCCGCCCGCTACGGCAGCCAGGGCGTCCGATTCAATCTGATCAGCCCGGGCACCATCCGCACGCGCAACTGGACGGTCCGCGAGGACGACGGTGGCAAGCGCGCCCGAAAGTACCCGCTTGGCCGCATTGGCGAGCCCGAAGACATCGCCGCCGCAGTGGCCTTCCTCGCCTCGGCCGACGCCTCCTGGATCACCGGCATCAATCTGCCGGTCGAAGGCGGCATAACGACCGGCGGCCTGCATGACTTGATCATGGAAGGCTGACGGTAGCGGGCGTCACGCCGTACCGGTCAGCCGATCGCGGATCTCGGTATCGGACTGGGGGATATTGCCACCCGGCGTCAACCGGTCCACCGATTCCGGGATTGCCGTGGCAAGGCGCTTGAGCAATTCCTCACGCGACAGGCCGGTGCGCTGGGATAGCTCGGCAAGGTTGTCTGCGCCCACCGCTTGCTCCACCTGCGCCGGCGAGAGTCCCTTGGTGGGCACGCCCACGGTCACCCAGGAATCGGCAGTTTCCGACTGGCCCGAATTGCGGAAGCTGTCCAGCAGGTCGCCGAGTCCGCCCGTCAGCACATTGCCGCTTCCGCTGCCGTCAGGCCGGCTCGCGTTGGCATTGTTGCCACCACCACCGAACAGGTCGCCAAGACTGCCCAGAATGCTTGAAAGTCCATCCTGCGCCGGCGATCCGTCGGGGCCGGTGCTCGAACGGTTCTGAAGCCCCTTCAGCGCTTCGGCAATCTTGTCGCGGTTCTGGTACCCCGCCACAGCCAGCAAACCGAGCAGGGCAACCATTGAAGGCATTGCGTTCTTGGCCATGTGACTGGTCCTTTCAAACAATCTAGGTGCGACGGCGCATGAAGGCGCCCCAGGCGAACAGCACGATCACCGCGCCGACGATAGCGCCGATCAGTCCTGCGCCTTCACCGGGCGCATACCAGCCGAGGGCCTGGCCAAGGTACGAGGCGACGAACGCGCCCACGATGCCGAGCACAGCCGTCATCACAAAACCCGAAGGTCCGCCGCTGTTCGGCAGGATCAGCTTTGCGACAACGCCCGCGACGAGGCCGATGATGATCGTCCACAGAATGCCCATAGGCGCGTTCCCCTAAGTCCTCGCGCGAAATGCGCGAGGGTCTCAGGTAACGCGGCGCTGCCGACAGCGTTCCAGTAGCTGCCTCATTGCCCAGGCTTCACCGGGAGCTTGGCGTACTGGTCGACCTCTTCACGGCTGCGTAGCATCCGCTTGGTGCCCCCGAAGCCATCCCACAGCCGCTGATGCGCCATCCGGGAGTTGGAGTTGCTCCTCGTTGGATACTCGGCGACCCAGGCCAGGAGGGCCGCGAAAGCCGCTGCGTCACCGCCTCCCTGGTTGCCGCGCCGGCGCACATTGTCGAGGCACTCTTCGACCGGCAGGTCGAGGAAGATGAACTCGGAGGCGCGGGGCAGGGCGGCCGGCAGCAGCCAGCCATAGACGCCTTCAATCACCCAGTAGGGCTCGGCGGCGCGCCGGGTGACGTCGTCGAATACCACGCGCTTATCCCGCTCCTTGCCGCCATAGGCGCCGTCCCAGCAAAGGTCGTCGAGCCGCACCAGCGGCACCGAAAAGCGCTGCGCCAGCCGCTCGCCCAGCCAGGTCTTGCCTGAGCCGCCATTGCCGGTGATCAGCACTCGCATCCCGTCAGCCATCGTTAGCCGGTCTCGGCGAAAGCAACGATCCGGCCCGTCTCATACGCTCCTCCGCTCTGACGGACATCGCGAATTCCAGTGGCAGCCTCCAGAGTTCGGCGTGCACGGGGTTCATGTCGTTGAGCTCATATCCGAGCTCGTTCAGCCGCACGAGGAACCACTCGGGCTTGGCCACCGCCGACATGTCACCCGACTTCTCGGCTAGTTCCAGCACGGGAAGCATCGCGGCGTGCGTATCGAAGCCCAGGGCATAGGCAATCGCCTCGTCGAAATGCCCCGACCTGATCTGCGGATAGCGGTCGCGCACCGCGTGCTTGAGCGACAGCAATGCTGCCCGCGTGAACGGCGTAATTCCAAACGGCATGCCAGACCTCATCTCGGGTCGACGTCCGCCGATTACGCATCGACCAGGGATTGAGGTCGGTCGCAGGCTGTTCGGTGGCTCCCTTCAACCCGGCGGCAGGTTCGGCTGGAGCAGCCTTGCCGCAGGCTAGCGCCCGTCATCCCGTAAGGCAACGCTGTAAGGCTGAGGATGCACGGCTCACGCCGGCGGTGCGGCGCTTTCGATGTAGTTGCGCGAGTAGCGGCCCTTGAGGCTGGTCAGCACTTCGTAGCCGATGGTGTTGGCAATGTCGGCATGGTCGTCGACGGTGACCTGCTTGCCGATGATCTCCACCATTTCGCCAGGCGCCGGCGGGCGCGGCAGGTCGGTGACGTCGACCCCGATCATGTCCATCGATACCCGCCCGACCACCGGGCACGGCTGGCCCTGGATCACCACATGGGTGCCGCGATGGTTGTTGGACGAGCTCAACGATCGGAAGAAGCCGTCAGCATAGCCGATGGCGACGATGGCGATGCGGCTGTCGCGCGACATCGTCTGCAGCGCACCATAGCCGACCGTCTCGCCGGTCTTCACGTCCTTGGTCATCAGCACCGGGGCCTCGAGCGTCACCACCGGCGCCATCGGATTGCGCCGCCCGGCGACGGCGCGGCCGCCGTACAGCGCAATGCCCGGACGGACCATCTGGAAATGGTTCTCGCGGTTGCTCATCAGCCCGGCCGAGTTGGAAAGCGATGCCGGAACGCCGGGGAACTGTGCCATCACCGAGGTGAACAAGGCCAGCTGCGTGCGGTTCTTTTCGTGCGCCGGCGTGTCGGCGCAGGCGAGATGGCTCATGATCATCTGCGGCGCATAGCCGATCGAGTCGACCAGCCGTTTGACGATCGAGGTCTCGTTCAGCCGGAAGCCGAGCCGGTTGATGCCGGTATCGAAATGCAGCGCAGCCGGCAGCGCCTGGTTGGAAGCGGCACAGGCTTGCAGCCATTCCTCCAGCATCGGGATCGAGGCGAGGCATGGCATCAGCCGCTCGCCGACATAGAGCGGCGCCGAGCCGGGATAGAGCCCGGAGAGGATGAAGATGTGGCTGTCGTCGGGCAGCGCCGCACGCACCGCGATACCTTCATCGGGCGTCGCCGCGAAGAAGAACCGGGCCCCTGCCTCGTAAAAGGCGCGCGAGGCCTGGGCAATGCCGGTGCCGTAGCCGTCGGCCTTCACCACTGCGCCGGTCAGCGCGCCGCGGCTCACCTTGTCGAGCGCCTGCCAGTTGCGCTTCAGCGCCCCCAGGTCGACCGTCAGCCGCCCGCCGTAACCGGTCGCAATGGCCGGTGCCGCCATCACTACTCCATCCTTTCGGGCAGGTAATCGGCGCGCGCCAGGTTGCCGAAGCGGGTGAACTGCGCCTCAAAGCTCACCTGCACGGTGCCCGTCGGACCGTGACGCTGCTTGCCGATGATGACTTCGGCCTTGCCGTGCACCTGTTCCATCTCGCCCTGCCACGCCATGTGTTCCGGCGTACCCTCCTTGGGCTCCTTGTTCTTGAGGTAATACTCCTCGCGATAGACGAAGAGCACCACGTCGGCGTCCTGTTCGATGGAGCCGGATTCGCGCAAGTCCGCAAGCTGCGGATGCTTGTCGTCGCGGTTTTCGACCTGGCGGCTGAGCTGGCTGAGCGCGATGATCGGCACTTCCAGTTCTTTCGCCAGCGCCTTGAGCGTGGTGGTGATTTCGGTCAGTTCCTGCACGCGGTTTTCGCTCGATTTCTTCGACGACCCACTGAGCAGTTGCAGGTAGTCGACGATCAGCAGGTCGAGTCCCTTCTGGCGCTTCAGGCGCCGGGCGCGGGCGGCGAGCTGCGCCACCGAGATACCGCCGGTATCATCGATATAGAGCGGCACCTGTGCCATCAGGTTGGAGGTGTCGACGAGCTTCGAAAACTGGCTCTCGTGAATATTGCCGCGCCGGATGTCGGACGAGGAGATCTCGGCCTGCTCGGCAAGAATACGCGTCGCCAGCTGCTCGGCACTCATTTCGAGGCTGAAGAACCCCACATGTCCGCCATCGATGGTCTTCGAATGCCCATCCGCCTGCACTTCGGCGCGAAAGCTCTTGGCCACATGGAAGGCGATGTTGGTGGCGAGCGACGTCTTGCCCATGGCGGGACGCGCCGCGAGGATGATCAGGTCGGAACGCTGCAGCCCGCCCATCAGCCGATCGAGATCGGTCAGCCCGGTCGAGGTGCCCGATAGCGTGCCGTCACGGCCATAGGCTTCGCCGGCCATCTTGATGGCTTCGGTCAGCGCCGCCGAAAAGCTCTGGAAGCCGCCGTCGTAGCGGCCCTTTTCGGCCAGATCGAACAGCGCCTTCTCGGCTTCCTCGATCTGCTTGTTGGCCGTCGCCTCGACATCGGAGTCGTAGGCGATCTGCACCATCTCCTCGCCGATCTGGATCAGGTTGCGGCGGATCGCGAGGTCGTAGATCGACTGGCCGTAATCTGCCGCATTGAGCACCGTCGTCGCTTCCGCCGCCAGCCGCGCCAGATATTGCGGCATGGTCATTTCGGGGGTCAGCGTATCGGCGAGATAGGTTTTGGCGGTGATCGGGGTCGCCGTCTTGCCGGCGCGAATGATCTTGGCCAGCACCTCGTAGATGGTGCGGTGGATCGGCTCGTAGAAATGCTCGGGTATGAGGAAGTCGCTGACCCGATAGAACGCCTCGTTGTTGACGAGCACCGCTCCGAGCAAAGCCTGCTCCGCCTCCACGTTGTGGGGCGCAAGGCGGAAGCCTTTTTCATCTTCCGGATGCAGGCGATGCACGTTGTTGTCGGCCATGGCGACTCGAAGTCTCCTCCCAAAGTGTAAGGATTGGTTTACCAGCGGCGCCAGCCCGAACGACTACAAAATGTGACGCGCCAGTGGCCGAATCGGGTCACCGCGGAGACACCTGTGGTTAGTGTTGAAAGCGGGGGAAACCAAGGCGGCGCGTTTACATTCGTTGCGCTTGGCCGATAGCCGATTCGTTCCCGTCAGTCCGCGTCGGCATCGCGCTCCAGCGCCGCGATGATCCGGCGCATCATGTCGTAAAACACCTCGCGCTCCTCGGGCCGCAGCGCATCGGTAGCGACGCCGTTGACCTCGATCGCGGAAACGAAAGCCGCCTTGGCACGCTCCAGCCCGAGCGGCGTCAGCGATACCCGGGCGCTGCGCCGGTCGTTCGGGTCGGGCGTCCGCTGCACAAGTCCGTCGCGCTCCATCCGGTTGAGGGTGTTCGCCATCGTCGGCTGCTCCACGGCAGCGAGCTGGGCCAACTCCTTCTGCGTCATCGCGCCGCCGCCCTGGAGCGCGAAGAACACCGGCATCGGCCCCGAATTGCCGCCTGCCAGCCGCCGCTCGATGGCGCGCGCAAACAGCCGTGCCGCCCAGTTGGTGAGGTAACCGGCCGAGGTCTCGCGCACATAGCTCATTTACATAGCTTGCTATTTAAATTCATAGTGTGCTATGTAAATGCTGTTGGCCACGAAACGCAAGGAGGCTTCGATGTCCGCGAAAAGCAGTTCGACACGCTACGGCAGCGTTGCCATCGCCATTCACTGGCTCACCGCACTGATGATCGTGGGCCTGTTCGCCACCGGCCTGCTTGCTGCTGCGCAGGTCGACCCGACTGCCAAGCTCGCACTGCTCAGGGCGCATGTTCCGCTCGGGGCAGGGGTGCTGCTGCTCACGCTGCTGCGTATCGTCTGGTGGCTCGCCGTCGATCGCCGGCCGGCGTTGCCGGCCGATCAGCCGAGCTGGCAAAGGTTCACCGCCAAGGCGGTGCACATTGCCCTCTATGCCGTCGTGCTGGTCACCGCTTCGAGCGGCATCGCCACCATCATCCTGTCGGGTGCGCTGCCTGCCATTATCGGCTCCGCCACACTCCCCAACCTCGAAACCGTGCTGCCGCGTACCGTGCACGGCCTCACTTCGCGCCTGATGCTGGGCCTGCTGGCGCTCCATATCGGGGCGGCGCTCTATCACCAGTTTATCCGTCGCGATCGCCTGCTGGCTCGCATGGGCGTGGGAGCGGCCTAGCCCCGTCGACCGGCGACAAGCACCTCGATCCCGTCGAGTAACCGCTCGAGCCCGAAGCGGAAGGCGTTTTCGCCCCAGAGTTCGCCTTGCCTGGCCTCGGTGGCGGCTTGGCCCACCCGCGCCGTCAGGGGAAAGCGGCGTGGATCAACGAACCGCTCGAGTTGCGGCATCGCCTCGCTCCACCAGTCCGGGTCACCAAGGCCCGTGCGCTCACGTTCCGCCAGCAGCCCCGATTGCAGCGCCGCAGCATGGAAGGCATGGTTGAGGAGTGCAGACAGCGTCTGATCTATCTCGAAGTCGCTAAGGCCGATCCCCTCGAGTACTGCAAGCTCGACCTCGTTCTTTCCGATCTCGTGTGGGCCCATCGGCGAGCGTGCCGGACGCGCCGCCAGCAGCCACCGATTGGCGAGAAACAGCCGATGGTTCGCCTCGGCGACCTGTGTCAGCCCCCGACGCCAGTCGCGCCCATGCGGCAGCGGAGCCGGATAAAGATCGCGATACGCCCGGTCGACCATCAGCGCCAGCAACGCAGCTTTGCCTGGCGCGAAGCTGTAGGCTGCCATGGTCCGCACGCCGAGCCGGGCCGCAATGGTACGCATCGAGAGCGCCTCGAGCCCCTCGGTCCGTGCCAGCTCGGTGGCCGCCGCAACGAAATCGCTGATGGTGCGACCACTTCGCCCGACCGAGCGGGCATGGTCGCTCCACAGCAGCGCAATGGTGTCGGCAAGAGTGCCGTCTGTGTCGTTGCCGGCCAAAGCGGTCTCCGGGTTGATGCCCCTAACTCCTTAGCACTGCCGCATCGCTCAACCATAGATTGACCATTCATTCCACTATCGATACATTGTATCGATACATCGTATCAAAAGGAATGGTCATGACCACGGACGACATGGTTCGCATCGACGACACACTGGCTTGGAGGCTCGCGAGAGAGGGGAGACTCGATCCTGAGGCGGCAGTTTCCGCATCGGGATCGATTGTGATAGCGCGCGCCCCTGAAGTTGTTTGGCGGTTGCTGCACGACGTCACGAACTGGCCGTCGATCCGCGGCGATGTGAGCGGCGTGGTTGCGCTGGATGAGGGCGCATTTACCTGGTCCGCCGGCGCCATCCCGGTCCGCTCCCGCTTTGCCCTCGCCGAACCAGGTCGCACGCTGACCTGGTGCACGCTGGCGACCGGCCTCGAGGCGGTACACGTCTATCGCTTCGAAGCGATCGGCTCGAGCACCCAGCTCACCGCGGCGGAATCGATGCGCGGCGCGCTGGTCGAAGCGGCCATCACCAGTCCGCAGCTTGAGTCGCGGATCGCATCATGGCTGGCAGGCATCAAGGCACTAGCCGAGACCCGGTGAAATGAGAAAGGCCGGGATTGCTCCCGGCCTTCGATTAGCTGCGCTGCTACCGGCTTAGAAGCTGAAGGTCAGGCCGGCCTGCACCACGTGCGAGCTGATATTGGCGATGGCATCATCGCCGCCGCCTTCGAGCTCGGCATCGACGACGCCCTTGAAGCGGTAACCGAGATCGAGCGCGATGTTGTCAGCGACATCGACCTTCACGCCGGCGCCGACCTGATAGGCCCAGCCCCAACCGGTAAGATCCACGCTGCCGACCGGCAGGGCGCCCTCGGCCGCCACGTAGGCAGCACCAAGACCACCACCGATATAGGGAGTGAAGCCCGAGCCGGTGTCGATATCGAACCACAGGTTGCCCAGCAGGTAGGTGGTGGACGCCGAGCCGTCGGTAACGGGATAGGTGTCGTTGTCGTACGGTCCCGGCGCCGGGCCGCCCGAAATCGTCACCTCGTTGATGCCAACGGCGCCGCTCGAGAGTTCGACTTCGCCGCGCAGATTATCGGTGAAGCGAGCGCCGAGCGCCACGCCGAACTGCCAGCCAATGTCGGTGTCGAAATCGAAGAACTGGCCGAAGGCCGGCGAACCGTCATCCGCCTCGGCAGTCGACCACTGGGCGCCGCCAAAGACACTGACGTACCAGCCGGTATCGGCAACGGCCACCGGCTGATCCACCGGCACGTCGACGATCAGATCCGCCGCCAGGGCAGGGGTGCCGACGATGAGCGCCACGGCAGCAGCGCCGCTGAGCAGTTTGAACAGGTTCATGATTGGAGCCTCCCACAGATGAGCTATCGCAATGCTTTGCAGATGAAGTGTATTCGTGGAAGCGGAGAAAGCAGCTTTCAGCACATCAATTTCGCCAGTGGCGCATAATGGCAACACCGGGCCGAAAGTGAGGCAAGCAACGGAGTCGCGCTGTTGCTGATACATTCGGAATCGGAAGAAATCTCTGCTGCCCAAAGCTGATCGCGGCCGGCGCCGTCAAAGCTCTGCGAGGTCGCGGACCGCCGATCGAAGCGTCACCCGCAAACAAAAGGGCCGGGATCGCTCCCGGCCCTTGGCGTATCGATGGGATAGGTTCTTACTCTTCGTCGCCGAACGCGTCGGCAGCGGCGGAGCCGGCCTCGGCCTGACCGGCCGCGAACTGTTCGGCCGCTTCGTCATCGTAGTTGATCGAGGTGAGGTCTTCACCTGCGGACTGACGAGCCGCCTCGTCTTCCGAGCGGGCGACGTTGACGGTGATCGACACCGCAACTTCGGCGTGCAGGTGCAGCGGCACCGGGTGCACGCCGACGGTCTTGATCGGGTTGGCGAGGTCGACCTGCGAGCGCGAAACGGTGAAACCGTCCGCGATCAGCGCGTCGGCCACGTCACGCGACGACACCGAGCCGTAAAGCTGGCCGGTTTCGCCGGCCTGGCGGATGATGATGACCGACTTGCCGTTGAGGCCCGCGGCGATGCCGGCAGCGGCCTCGCGGCGCTCCTGGTTGCGCTGCTCGATATCCGAACGATCGCGCTCGAAGCGCTTGCGGTTGGCTTCCGTGGCGCGGAGCGCGCGACCGCCGGGAAGCAGGAAGTTACGGGCGAACCCGTCCTTCACGGTGACCTCGTCGCCGATGTGGCCGTGCTTGCCGATACGCTCGAGGAGAATGACTTTCATGGTACTTTCCTTTGCTGTCCCGTTCACGAGTGAACGGTTAGGAGCCACCGAACTCGGCGGCCCCAACCAATCCCGAACCGGTTCTTACTGAACGGCGTAGGGCATGATGCCGATGAAGCGGGCGCGCTTGATGGCCTTGGCCAGTTCACGCTGCTTCAGGGCGGAGACCGCAGTGATGCGGGAGGGGACGATCTTGCCGCGCTCCGACACGTAGCGCTGCAGCAGGCGAACGTCCTTGTAGTCGATCTTCGGCGCGTTCGGGCCCGAGAACGGGCAGGTCTTGCGGCGGCGCTGGAACGGACGGCGGGCCGTGGTCGTGGTCAGGTCTTTGATGGCCATTTGGCTGATCCTTCCGAGTTCTTAGAAGCGGCGCGGGCGACGGTCGCCGCGGTCGAAACCACCACGATCGCCGCGCGGGCCACCCGGACGGTCGCCGCGGTCGTCATCGCGATCGCGCTTCTGCATCATGGCCGACGGGCCTTCTTCCAGCTCGTCGACGCGGATGGTCATGAAGCGCAGGATGTCTTCATTGATGCCCATCTGGCGCTCCATCTCGGCCACCGCGGCGTGCGGAGCGTCGATGTTGAGCAGGGTGTAGTGCGCCTTGCGGTTCTTCTTGATGCGGTACGAGAGCGACTTCAGGCCCCAGTACTCGTTCTTGGTGACCTTGCCGCCGCCGTTGGTGAGCACTTCGGTCAAAGCCGTGGTCAGCTCTTCCACCTGCGTCGGGGAAACGTCCTGGCGAGCCAGGAAAATGTGTTCGTAAAGGGCCATAAGCGCCTTCCTTCAAGTTGGTTCACAACACTTCCACTCGGCGCGGAGCCCCTTTGAAGCCGGAAAGGCGATCAAAGCAGTCTTCTAAAGAGCGGGAACACGGGAGGACGGGCGAACCCTATCGTACAAATGCACGAACCCTCCGTTCAGCCCCCGGCCGAACGAATGCGAGGCGGGCTATAGGGGAAAACGCCGGCAATGGCAAGCGGCGCGGGACGGTGACGTCCCGAAGGCGTCTGCCACAGGCGGAACGATATCGGCCAGCCGACCCTTTCCCTTTACATAAGGAGAAGGTCATGACCAATCGCAAAACGCCAGTGCCGCCTGCCACCCAGCCCGACGACATCCCCTTGGACATTCCCGATGCCGAGCAGACCGAGAGGGAACTTCCGGAAGGACAACTGCCGGGCCTGCCGGTATGGCGCGATCCGCTGCTGAACCCGGGGCCGACGCCTTCGGAGCGCGAAACGCCACCGCTCGACTGATCCGGTCAGCTCGATGCGGAGATCTCGCCGGCGCGCTTCGGGATCTCATACCCCTCTGATACCAGCAGCGAGGTGATGGACGGCGTCAGCGCCCGGCAGCCGCAGTGCTGGGCGTGCTCGTAATGCCAGGCGGCGCGCTGCTTTTTGGTCGCATTGGCCGGCATCCGGTGTTCGCGGTGCCACTCAGAGTTGATCTTGCCCATCGTCGCGGCCTCTTTCATCGTCCCGACACTTGCGTTAGGCAGGCCGGGCGGCTCCACTATGTTAACCTTGTCGAGACCGCCATGACCACCACCGAAGCTGTCGCGTCTGCTCCGCCTGATCGCAACGCGATCCGCGCTGCCGAAGCGATGATCCGCCCGCACATCCGGCGCACCCCGGTGGTCGAGGTGGCGGCGGCCGATTTCGGGCTCGATGGTGCGCCGTTCTCCTTCAAGCTCGAATTCATGCAGCACTCCGGCACCTTCAAGGCCCGCGGCGCCTTCGCCAACCTCTTGATCCGGCCGGGCGCCGCACGCGGCGTGGTAGCGGCCTCGGGCGGCAACCACGGCGCCGCGGTCGCCTATGCGGCGCATAAGCTCGGCATCAAGGCGCATATCTACGTGCCGCGGATCTCCTCGCAGGCCAAGATCAACCGCATCCTGCAATATGGCGCCGAGATCGTCATCGGCGGCGACACCTACATCGATGCCTACAATGCCAGCCACGCCTTCGCGGCAGAGAACGACCTGCTCGAGGTCCACGCCTACGACATGTTCGAAACGCTCTGCGGGCAGGGCACCGTCGGGCTCGAATGGCTGGAGCAGGCCCCCGGGCTCGACACGCTGCTGGTCGCCGTCGGCGGCGGTGGCTTGATCGGCGGCATCGCTGCGGCGGCGGCTGGCCGCGTCCGCATCATCGGCGTCGAGCCGGAGAACGCGCCGACGCTGCACCGGGCTATCGAGGCGGGCCGCCCGGTCGACGTGCCGGTGAGCGGCGTCGCCGCCGACAGCCTTGGCGCCCGCCGCATCGGTAACCTGAGCTTCGCCCTCTCCGGCTTCATCGACCGCTCGGTGCTGGTTACCGACGAAGCCATCGTCGCGGCGCAGAAGGCGATCTGGGACGTGTTGCGCGTGGCGGTGGAGCCGGGCGGGGCCGCCGCAATGGCCGCCGTCCTCTCAGGACGCTATGTTCCGGCGCCGGGTGAAAAGGTCGGCGTACTGCTCTGCGGCGCCAATACGACGGCGGTGAAGTTCGACTAGCCCGCCTTGACTTTGCCATCCCCCTCCTGCAAACGCCGCCGCCAACTGGACGCCTGTCCGGGCGGGGCTTAGGCTCGGCTGCAACGACGAAGAACAACAGCGGAGGCCACCACCTTGACCAAGCGCGCATTCACCTTCCCGGGGCAGGGCAGCCAGGCTGTCGGCATGGGCAAGGATCTCGCCGACGCTTACCAGGAAGCCCGCAACGTCTTCGCTGAAGTTGACGACGCGCTCGGCCAGAAACTCTCGGCCATCATGTTCGAGGGGCCGGACGAGACGCTGCGCCTCACCGAGAACGCCCAGCCAGCGCTGATGGCCGTCTCCGTCGCGGTGACGCGCGTGCTCGAAAGCCGCGGCTTCTCGCTGAAGGACAATGCCGCCTACGTGGCTGGCCACTCGCTCGGCGAATACTCGGCGCTGGCTGCCGCCGGCGCCTTCAGCCTCGCCGATGCGGCGCGGCTCTTGAAGATCCGCGGCCAGGCCATGCAGCAGGCCGTGCCGGTCGGGCAGGGCGCCATGGCGGCGATCCTTGGGCTCGATCTCGAAACCGTGCTGCGCGCCGCCAACGACGCCGAGGATGGCGAGATCTGCGGCGTCGCCAATGACAATGCCCCCGGTCAGGTGGTGATCTCCGGCCATGTCGGCGCGGTCAACCGCGCCATTGAGCTCCTGAAGGCGGCCGGCGCCAAACGCGCCCTGCCGCTGCCGGTCAGCGCCCCGTTCCACTGCGCGCTGATGCGCCCCGCCGCCGACGCCATGGAGCATGCGCTCAACCAGGTGACGGTGAACGCCCCGGTCGTGCCGGTTGTCGCCAATGTGCTGGCCAAGCCCATCACCGATCCCGACGAGATCAAGAAGCGCCTCGTCGAGCAGGTCACCGGCATGGTCCGCTGGACCGAATGCGTTGGCTGGCTGGTGAAAGACGGGGGCGTGACGCAGCTGGTCGAGCTCGGCTCAGGCAAGGTGCTCTCGGGCCTCGCCAAGCGCATCGCGCCGGAAACAGCGACGGTGTCGATCGGCGTCCCGGCGGATGTCGATGCGTTCCTCGCCGAATTCGGCGCTTGAATCAGTTTCTCCTGAGGAGTCCGTAAATGTTTGATCTCACGGGCAAACGCGCCCTCGTCACCGGCGCTTCTGGCGGCATCGGGCGCGAAATCGCCAAGGCCCTCGCCGCTTCCGGCGCGCGCGTGGCGCTGAGCGGCACCCGCGTCGGTGCCCTCGAAGAGACCCGCGACCTGCTCGGTGGCGGCGACCACCCGATCCTGCCGACCAACCTCTCGGACCTCGACGCGGTGGATAAGCTGATCCCCTCGGCCGAGGCGGCTTTGGGCGGCATCGATATCCTGGTCAACAATGCCGGCGTCACCCGCGACAACCTATTCATGCGCATGAAGAACGAGGAGTGGGACGAGGTGCTGGCGGTGAACCTCACCTCGGCGTTCCACCTCACCCGCGCCGTGCTGCGCGGAATGATGAAGCAGCGCTTCGGCCGCATCATCGGCATTACCTCGGTGGTCGGCGTCGTCGGCAACCCGGGGCAGGGCAATTATGCCGCCTCCAAGGCCGGTCTCATCGGCATGAGCAAGGCCCTGGCCTATGAGGTCGCCTCGCGCAACATCACGGTCAACACCGTGGCGCCCGGCTTTATCGGCTCGGCCATGACCGACGAATTGAACGATAAGCAGCGCGAAAGCATTCTGGGTAAGGTGCCGGCTGGTCGGCTCGGCGCCGCCGATGAGGTTGCTGCTGCGGTGGTGTTCCTTGCCAGCAACGAGGCCGGCTACGTCACCGGCCATACGCTGAACGTCAACGGCGGCATGGTGATGCTGTAAGCCGGAGCGTGAGCAGCAAAAGTTGCAGACTTTTGCGGTTCGCGAGCGCGACAAAGGAAAAAGGCGCAACCGGAGCGTGAGCAGCAAAAGTTGCAGACTTTTGCGGTTCGCGAGGGCGACAAAGGAAAACGTGCCATCGCGAAGGCTGGGGAAACCGGGGCCTGCGCAATATGGCAATGGCGGGGGAAGTATGTTACCTCCGCCGCTGATTTCGGGTTCGGCCCGTACTTGCGAGGGTACGAAGCCGCGCCTACAGTCTGCCGCGAACGGCGGCAAAGGTCGGTGGGCCCGGGCAATTCCGGTGTCTGGGGCCGCGTACGAACGAACAACCTGTTTGGTAACAAGGGAAGTCAAATATGAGCGATATCGCTGATCGCGTCCGCAAGATCGTGGTCGAACACCTCAACGTCGATGCGGAGAAGGTCGTCGATAAGGCCAGCTTCATTGACGATCTGGGCGCGGACTCGCTCGATCAGGTCGAGCTGGTTATGGCTTTCGCAGAAGAGTTCAACGTCGAAATCC